>ERZ780167.89-NODE-89-length-90928-cov-5.080024_pt1 | contig 90928 bp, 80 predicted proteins | sample MGYA00510982_ERZ780167 | MGnify/ENA primary metagenome ERZ780167 (study PRJEB29588, sample SAMEA2146107) | human gut metagenome | biome: human gut; feature: human-associated habitat; material: faeces | place: Denmark | collected 2008/2010 ... | reverse complement strand
CATCAAAGTTGCAATTTAATTCTTTTTCTATTTTAGACATAGTTTACCTGTTTATTGACTAATCAAAATATTTCTGATCTACAAGTTGATGTACAAGTGTTTCAAGAATTGTAGCACATTGTTCAAATCCAATAGATGTATTTAAGCAGATATCATAATTATGTTTATCTGTGAATTCTTTTCCAGTATATTGTTTATAGAAATTTGCTCTTTTTTTATCTTTTAGAAGCACGTATTTTTCAACATCCATTGTGCCATATTCTTTTAATTCTTTGGCATGCTGAATTTTTCTCTTCATATTACTATATAAGAATATATTAATGGATGGTAGACCAGCTTCTTTTAAGATTGCTTCTGCAGCACGACCAATAATAATGCAAGGTTTATGTGCAAGATCAATGATGACTTCTCTTTGTGCATAGAAGACTTTATCATGCATGCTTCCGCCACCTATGAGCGTATCAATAAATTTTTCTCGATCCCCTATTTCTTCAGAGTCTTTTGAAATCTGTTCAATTGATAATCCAGAATTCTCTGCAGTTGTAATGATAAAATCCTTATCATACCAGGGAACATTTAATTTTTCAGCTAATAAAGAAGCAACACTTCTTCCGCCAGCTCCATATTCTCTAGCAATTGTAATGACTGGAAATTTCATCTGATTCATAATAAATAAATTCTCTCTTTTTCTATTTTAAAAATTCTTTGAAGAAATTACATTCTTCATCATTGCAAATTTTTGCTTCAGGCAAGTTAATATTGCAGTGAAATACATGTGCCAATGGATTGGATTGATTACCAAATACACGATACATGAATGGAACACTATTCTTCTTTAAAACTGGTATTAAAACATCAGGTGCATCTTTTAAGAAGTCTCCAGGACATGTCATGACATAGCTTGGTGGGAAAGCAGGTGTAATAAAGTTTACACTGCTGATATTAAAATATTCATTTTCTGTTCCATGTTCAGGAAGATAATCGTACATTAGCTTTTCTGTATCTCCAAGCGTTTCTTTCTTCATTTCATAGACACCACAGTTTAATGCAATTGCCTTGAAAGAAAACCCTTCTGGTAATGTATAAGGTACATGAAAATCAGGATTTGTTAATGCACATGCAAATAAAGAAAGCATATGTCCACCGGCACTGTCTCCAACACCATAGATATAATCTGTATCAAATCCATATTCATCACAATGATCAATAATCCATTGTGCTACAGTAGATGTATCTTCAAAAGATGCAGGATATTTGTATTCTGGAGCTAAGCGATAAGAGTAGTTGACCACCGCAAATCCACGCTGTGCTAGATTCATGCAGTACCATTGATATACATCTTTATCACCATATACCCATCCGCCACCATGAACACTCATAATGACAGGAAGTTTTCCTTTAATATTCTTTGGACGATACACATCTAAAAGATTCCATTTTTCATCATGATTTGCATATCTAATATCTGTATATCGAACGACATCTTCTGGAATTTGATTGTTTTTATCTCTTTCCATATCTCCCATTGAAAAGGTTTTTCTAATAATTTCTGCATATTCGCTCATAATTTATTCCTCTTTTTACACTTCTATTATTACATAAAAAATAAAAAAAGCTATCTCATATGGAGACAGCTTTACGTAACAATAATTAAGCGTTTTTGCTTGCTAAAGCAGTTTTGATCTTATCTGTGAGTAATGGAACAATCTTGTTCAAATCACCAACGATACCATAGTCAGCTACATCAAAGATAGGAGCTGTTTCATCTTTGTTGATAGCGATGATAATGTCAGATTCTTCCATACCAGCTACATGTTGGATAGCACCAGAAATACCAATTGCGAAATATACATGTGGACGAACAGTCTTACCTGTCTGACCAACCTGTAATTCCTTTGGTTTCCATCCGTTATCTACAACAGCACGTGAGCATGATACTGTACCATGTAATACTTCTGCTAGATCGTCTAATAGCTTGAAGTTTTCAGCAGAACCAACACCACGTCCACCAGATACAAGGATCTTAGCTTCAGCGATATCAGCTACATTAGATACTTCCTTAACAACCTTTTCAATTTCAACGTAGCAGTTGTTCTTTTCTAATGCTGGTTTCCAGTTAATAACTTCTGCCTTTGCATCAGCAATAGGAGCAATCTTCTGCATTACGCCTGGTCTAACTGTAGCCATCTGAGGACGGTGATCAGGACATGCAATAGTAGCGATTGTGTTTCCACCAAATGCAGGACGTGTCATTAATAACTGCTTATGCTTCTGTTCTGTACCAGGAGCAGCTACGAGTGGGAAATCACCAATTTCAAGTACTGTACAGTCAGCTGTTAAACCAGTTTCAACTCTAGCACTTGTTCTAGGACCAAGGTCACGACCAATAGCTGTAGCACCAACAAGAACGATTTCAGGCTTGAATTCGTTAATATAGCCAGCTAATGCCTGTGTATATGGTTCTGTTCTATAGTCTTTTAATTCAGGATCATCGATAACAACAACGCGATCAGCACCATACTTAGCGAGTTCATCAGTTAAACCACCAACGTTTTCACCAATTAATACAGCTGTAACTGTCTTGTCATCTAAATCATTTGCAAGCTCTCTTGCCTTACCAAGAAGTTCTAAGGCAATGTTAGAAAGCTTTCCGTCTACCTGCTGAGCATAAATTGCAATGCCCTTGTATTCTTCAAGATTCTTTTCAATCATTGTTTTATCCTCTCTTCTTCTTAGATAACGTGCTTATCTGTAAGTACATTCAAAATGTAATCAGCAGCATCTGTTGGGCTTTCAGGAGTAACTGTTGTTCCCTTGCCCTTAGCAACCTTATCACTTGCCTTAGCAATCTTTGTAGGAGAACCTTTCAAACCGATGTTAGAATCATCAACATCAAGATTTGCTCTGCCCCAAACAGTGATTAGTTCATCTTTATGATCTAAAGCATAGAAGATTCTACCAGGTGTCATATATCTTGGTTCATTCAATTCAGCTAAGCATGTAACTAAAGCTGGCAACTGAGCCTTAACCATCATATATCCATCATCGAAGAGTCTCTTAACTTCAACTGTCTTGTTTTCTGTATCACAATTGATTTCCTTAGCATAAGAAATTGTTGGAATAGCTAAGTGTTCAGCAATCTGTGGTCCTACCTGAGCAGTATCACCATCGATAGCCTGACGACCTGTAATAATGAGGTCATATTCCATATTCTTTAATGCACCAGCAATTGTAGAAGATGTTGCCCAAGTATCAGCACCACCAAGTACACGATCAGTAACAAGTAATGCATCATCTGCACCCATTGCGATACCTTCGATCAATACATCTTCAGCCTTTGGCAGACCCATTGTTAATAGTGTAACCTTAACATTTTCTGGATCTTTTTCCTTGATACGAAGAGCTGCTTCTAGACCAGCCTTGTCATCAGGGTTCATGATAGCGAGCATTGCACCTCTATCCAGTGTTCCATCAGCCTTGAACTTAACTCCACCAGCTGTATCAGGAACCTGTTTTACACAAACTACGATTTTAAACATGTTTGATATCCCTTTCTATTACTTGAGAAGATCTCCAGAGATAACCATTCTCTGAACTTCAGAAGTACCTTCATAGATTTCAGTGATCTTAGCATCTCTCATCATTCTTTCAACTTCATATTCTCTGATGTAACCATAACCACCAAGTAACTGTACGCACTTTGTTGTTACGTCCATAGCTGTTTCAGCAGCAAATAGCTTAGCCTGTGCAGCTTCTACAGAGAAACGATCCTTAGTTCTCTTAGCTTCAGCAGCTCTATAAACGAGTAGCTTAGCAGCTTCAACTTCAGTAGCAAGGTTAGCTAACTGGAACTGTGTGTTCTGGAAAGCTGAAATGGAACGACCGAACTGTTTTCTTTCCTTAACGTAAGCAATAGTTCTATCTAATGCACCTTCAGCAAGACCTAAAGCCTGTGCTGCAATACCAATACGTCCACCATCAAGTGTACCCATAGCAATAGGGAACCCCTTTCCACGAGGACCTAACTGGTTTTCAGCTGGGATATGGCAGTCCTGGAAAATAAGTTCATAAGTAGCAGAACCTCTGATACCCATCTTATGTTCCTTTGTACCAAATGTGAAACCTTCAGTACCCTTTTCAACGATGAAAGCTGTGAATTTCTTCTGCTTTCCTCTCTTTGTTTCTACAACGTCTGTATAAGCAATGATGATATAAACATCAGCTTCTTTACCGTTAGTGATAAAGCACTTAGAACCATTTAAGATCCATTCTTTTCCATCTTCACTTAATACAGCCTTTGTTTGAACACCCTGAGCATCTGTACCAGCACCTGGTTCTGTTAAACCAAATGCACCAAGTTTTTCACCCTTAGCTAATGGAACAAGATACTTCTGTTTCTGTTCTTCTGTACCATAATGTAAGATAGGATCACAACATAGAGAACTATGTGCGGAAACGATAACTGATGTTGTACCGCAAACCTTAGCGAGTTCTTCAACACACATAACGTATGTTAATGGGTCACAACCCTGGCCTCCATACTGTTCAGGAATAGCAATTCCAAGGAAACCATTCTTTGCCATCTTGTCTACTGTAACACGTGGGAATTCTTCTGTTTCATCTGTGTCAATTGCAAGAGGCTTTACTTCTTTTTCGGCAAAATCCTTAAATAAGGATTGCGCCATAGTATGCTTCTTATCAAGCTGGAAATCCATTATTTTATCCTCCAAATTTCCTTATATTGAAACTAGCTATGGCCTAGCCATAGCTAGTAACAAACAATCTTATTTCTTATCAATTGGTGTCTTTGTACGATCAGCGTTATAGATGTAGAAACCTTTACCTGTCTTGCATCCTAAGTGACCAGCACGAACCATCTTTCTAAGAGTTGTGCAAGCTCTGTACTTAGGATCCTTTGTTTCGTTATAGATTACATCCATAATAGCAAGAACGATATCTAGACCAACATAGTCACCTAATTCTAGAGGTCCCATTGGGTGGTTAGCACCAAGCTTCATAGCTGTATCGATGCCTTCGATATCGGAAATACCTTCCTGATATACGAAGATACCTTCATTGATTAATGGAATTAAGATTCTGTTAACAACAAATCCAGGAGCTTCGTTAACTTCGACTGGAGTCTTACCAAGCTTAACAGCGATATCCTTAACTGCAGCTACATCTTCGTCAGGAGTATTTGCACCCTTGATAACTTCGATCAGCTTCATAACTGGAGCTGGGTTGAAGAAATGCATACCAATTACAGGTTTCTTAAGACCAGCACCAATTTCTGTTACAGAAAGAGATGAAGTGTTTGTTGCATAAATGCAGTTTTCATTCTTAACAATGTTTTCCTGAAGATCTTTGAATGTTGCCTTCTTGATGTCCATTACTTCAAGAGCAGCTTCAACAACAAGATCTGGATCAACAGCCTGAGAATTTAGACCTGTAACGATCTTGTCAAGCAATGCATCTTCAGCAGCCTGATCCATTTTCCCTTTAGCAACTCTTTTATCAAGAGCCTTCTTGATGTTAGCTTTACCACCATCAGCAAATTCCTGCTTGATGTCACAGAGGTAAACCTTTTCAACATCTGCACATTGTGCAAATGTCTGAGCGATACCGCGGCCCATTGTGCCTGCGCCAATAATTGCTACTTTCATTTTAAAATCTCCTTTATTTATTCTGAAAAGCAACGTGCTTTACTTTAGCTGGATCATCCTTCTTACGTAAGAAGTTAGCCATACCTTCTTTTTGATCGTAAGATTCAAAGCAATCACCGAATAGTTTTTCTTCAACAACGATTGCTTCATCCATATTTACCTGTAAGCCATCGTTAACAGCCTTCTTGCAGTTTCTAACTGCAATTGGTGCATTGCCAGCAATGACATTAGCAAGTTTCAAACATGTAGGAAGTAATTCTTCCTGTGTTGTAACCTGATTTACAAGTCCAATACGGAATGCTTCATCAGCCTTGATATTTCTAGCTGTGTAGATCAGCTGCTTTGCATATCCAGGGGAAACAAGACGAGCAAGTCTTTGTGTTCCACCAAAACCAGGAGTAATACCTAAACCAGTTTCTGGCTGTCCAAATACTGCATTGTCACTGCAGATTCTGAAATCACAACTCATTGCAATTTCATTTCCTCCACCAAGAGCAAATCCATTGACTGCAGCGATAACTGGTAATGGGAATGTTTCGATCTTTCTGAAAAGATCATTACCCTTCTTGCCAAATGCTTCTCCTTCTTCCTTTGTAAGTGTGCTCATTTCACCGATATCAGCACCAGCAACAAAGCTCTTGTCGCCAGCACCAGTTAATACTAAGCAACGTACTTCATTCTGATCAACGCCATCAAATACAGCGTTTAAATCATCTAAAACTTCACTATTCAAAGCATTTAATGCTTTTGGTCGATTGATTGTAATGACACCAACCTGACCGTTTACTTCATAATCAACGAATCCCATTCAATTAGTCTCTTTCTACAACAGTAGCACATCCCATGCCACCGCCGATACATAGTGTAGCTAAGCCTCTCTTAGCATCTCTTTGCTGCATAGCATATAGTAATGTAACAAGGATTCTTGCACCTGAAGCGCCAACTGGGTGACCTAATGCAATTGCACCACCGTTAACATTTAATTTAGAAAGATCAAAATGCAAATCCTTACCAACAGCTACAGACTGAGCAGCGAAAGCTTCGTTAGCTTCATAGAGGTCGAAATCTTCAATCTTGAGACCTGTCTTAGCCATAACCTTATTTGTGGCAGCTACAGGACCAACACCCATGATAGATGGATCAACACCGCCTAATGCACCAGCTACCCATGTAGCTAATGGCTTAACACCTAATTCCTTGGCCTTTTCTTCGCTCATGATAACAAGAGCAGCAGCACCATCATTGATACCAGAAGCATTACCAGCAGTAACAACACCACCTTCAACACCAGAGCAGCATCTTAGCTTAGCTAATACTTCAGGAGTCTGTCCTTCACGTGGACCTTCATCAGTATCAACAACAACGATACCCTTCTTCTTGCCCATGTTTACTTCTACAGGAACGATTTCATCCTTGAAACGTCCGTTGTCTCTAGCATCACAAGCCTTGTTCTGAGAGTTAGCTGCGAATTCATCCAATTCTTCTCTTGTTAAATTCCACTGTTTAGCTACGTTTTCTGCTGTAACCATCATGTGGTAGTCGTTGAATGCATCCCAAAGAGCATCATGTACCATTGCATCTACAAGACCATCCTTAGGTGTATTCATTCTGTAACCAAATCTAGCATGTGGTAATACATATGGTGCTAATGACATATTTTCCATACCACCGGCAACAACGATATCTGCATCACCAGCAATGATCATATCAGCAGCCATGTTTACGCAGTTCAAACCAGAACCACATACAACGTTAACGCTGACAGCAGGTGTAGTAACAGGCAGACCTGCCTTTAAAGAAGCCTGTCTAGCTGGGTTCTGTCCAAGACCAGCCTGGATAACATTACCCATGTAAACGTGATCAACATCTTCTGGTTTTAAACCAGCTCTTTTTACAGCTTCCTTAATAACAGTTGCACCAAGATCAACTGCAGGAACTGTACTTAGCACACCGCCCATCTTACCGATAGCTGTTCTACATGCACTAGCAATTACTACTTTTTTATTAGCCATTTTTCTTTATCCTCCTTAAATGGTTATTTACCAAGCTTCGTATTCTTTGGCTTCTTCTTCGCCATTCAATACTCTTAATGCTCCTTGTGCAAGAGCAATCATTTCTCTTTCACCAGGAATAACTACAACAGGAGCAATCCATTCTGTATAGGATGCAATTGCATCTGTAATATCTTTACCGTAAGCAATGCCGCCTGTTAATAAGATTGCATCAACTTTACCTTTCATAACAACAGATAAGGAACCAATGTCCTTTGCATGCTGATAAATAAATGCTTCTTTAACAAGCTTTGCATTTTCATCACCATTTTCAATCATCTTGTTAACTTCACGCATATCAGCAGTTCCAAGGTATGCTGCAATACCAGCATCACCAACAGCACGCTTCATCATGTCATCAACTGTTGCATATTTTCCTGAATAGCATAATCTGATCAGATCACCAACAGGAACTGCACCAGAACGTGTTGGTGCAAAAGCACCATCACCATCAAGACCGTTGAACATGTCAATCATTTTTCCATGTGACAATGCACCAGTTGTACATCCACCACCCATGTGAGCAACAACAAGGTTAAGATCTTCCATCTTCTTGCCAATGCTCTTAGCATATTCACGAGCAACTGCTCTCATATTCAAAGCATGAATCTTAGATACACGCTTGATTTCTGGCATGCCAGATAAACGAGCTACATCCTGTAATTCATCGACGGCTGTTGGGTCAACGATATAGCTTGGACATCCAACCTGTTCACCAATCTTGCGAGCAAGTAAACCGCCAAGGTTTGCAGCATGGTCACCATTCAATGCAATTTCCAAGTCATGCTTGATTGCATCATTGACTGTATATGTACCAGCTGTAATTGGATGGAGATAACCACCTCTACCTACACATGCATCTAATGAATTGATATCAAAGTTGATGGATTTTAAATAGTCCATAATAACTTCATATCTGAAATCCAGCTGAGAGAATGTTGTAGGAAACTTGTTCATTTCAGATACTGGATGATTTAAACCAGTTTCGTTAACCAAAGTTTCATCGTCAAAGATGGCAATCTTTGTTGAAGTAGAACCTGGATTGATTGCTAGAATTTTTTTACCCATAGATTAACCGTTCACTTTCTTCATATGATCACTTAATACTGCAGCAAGTGCAATAGAATTGATCTTAACCTGTTTTGTATCACTTCTAGATGTCAAGATAACTGGAGCAGTTGTACCAGTTAAGATACATCCAATCTGAACACCTGGAACTAAATGGTCGATAGCCTTATATGTAATATTACCTGCATGAATATCAGGGAATAATAAGATATCAGCACGTCCAGCACATGGTCTATTTTCAGCACCTTTTTCCTTTGCTGCTTCAATATCAATTGCAATATCGAATGATAATGGACCATCAACGATACAGTTCTTGATTTCACCAGCTTCGTTGAGCTTGCGAAGTTCATCTGCATCGACTGTGTTCTGCATCTTAGGATTGACAACTTCTACTGCAGCAAGTGGAGCAACCTTTGGTGTTTCTACACCACAAGCTCTAGCAACGTCTACTGTATAGTTAATGATCTGCTTCTTAGCTTCTACATCAGGATAAGGCAAGAAAGCAACGTCTGTTAAAAATAATAAACGATCAATTGTAGGGACCTTGAATACAGCTACATGAGACAATGTCTTGCCAGTTCTTAAACCAACTTCCTTATTGAGAACGCTCTTTAAGAATGTAGCCGTTGGTACAATTCCTTTCATGTACATATCTGCTTCACCATCGTGTACATATTTGACAGCGACAAGTGTAGCCTCCGTAACATCAGGAACGTTGACGATTTTGTATTCATCGAGATTCATTCCAATTTCACTTGCAATTTCTTTGATCTTAGCTTCATCTCCGACCAGAATTGCATCTACGATACCATCTTTGTGTGCTTCATCCACAGCTTCGAGTACCGCATGATCTTGCGCATTTGCTACTGATAAAATTTTCTTTTCACCAGATTTAGCTTTAGCAATTAAATCACTGAAATCTTTACTCATAGTTTTTGTAAAATCTCCTTTTATCTCTACCATGTTAAACTATTCACAATTGAAATTCAATAAGATTTCTGAGTAATTTGTGAAAGTTTTAACACTTTGTGAAAGCCTTTTACAAAGTACACAACTCTAAGCGCTTACATTCAAAAATTCTTTACAAAATAGTTTTCTAACTTTACAGTAGACATGCGAGGTGAAATTATGAAAGCAGTTTATCCTGGAACATTTGATCCATTAACAAATGGACATTTAGATATTATTGAACGAGCAGCAAATATCTTTGATGAAGTTGTCGTATTAATTAATCAGAATCCAAGAAAACAAAACCTTTTTACAGTTGAAGAAAGAGTCGAAATGATTCAAAAGAGCATAAATACACTGAAAAATGCATCTAAGATCTCTGTCATGAGTGGAAAAGGATTAACGGTTAATATTGCTGAAGGCATTGGTGCAAAAACGATGATCCGTGGAATTCGTGCAGTTTCTGACTATGAATATGAATTGGCTACTGCAACCGCAAATATGAAGATCAACCCTTCTATCGAAACATTCTTCTTGATTGCTCGACCAGAATACACATTCCTTTCTTCTTCTACTGTGAAGGAGATTGCAATGAACGATGGTGATATTCGTGACTTCGTTCCTTCTCCAATTCTGGAAGATGTATTAAAACGATTAAAACAGAATCAGTCTATGTAAAAGCTCATTCATGTGAAATGAGCTTTTTTCATGCATAAAAAAAGAAGAGGTTTCCCTCTTCTGATATGCTTATTAACGAACGATATCTTTTAAAGATTTACTAGCTTTGAAACCAGGAACGTTTGTAGCAGCAATCTGGATCTGTTCTTTTGTCTGAGGATTGATTCCAGTTCTTGCAGCTCTCTGCTTAACTTCAAACTTTCCAAATCCTGTGATATCTACTTTCTTGCCATCCTTTAATGCTTCAGTCATTGTAGCAAATAATGTATCAATTACTTCAGAAGCAAGCTTCTTAGTGATTCCATTTTCTTCTGCGACTTTGTCAGCGAGTACTTTCTTGTTAACAACTTCCATAATATATCCTCCTTTATGGCTAAACTATTCTATCATGCTATTGAGTTTATACAATACTTGACAAATAAACTTTTTTAAATTCTTTTTCTTAATAAATTCAGTATATTTGTCATGTTTTCCTGTGTCAGATTTTTCACGCCAGCAGCGCAGGCATGTCCTCCTCCACCAAACTTTTCAGCAATGTCATTAATTCTATTCTTTTTAGATCTGAGTGATCCATCATATAATGTTTTGCCAGATGCATCTTTTTTTGTTGTAAATACAGCATAGACAGAAAAGTCTCTGACATTTGATAATTTACCAACAAAACTACGAGCATCAGAAGCATTTAGACCATATGACGTATATGTTTCTTCATCAATAATGACATAGGCAAATGCATTATCGAGTACTTCTGTATGAGAAATAATATATCCTGTAAACTTGAATCCACGAATACTGTTATCAAATACATCATGAGAAATCTTTGATAAATCTAAGCCAGTAGAAGCAAGAATTCCTCCTGCTTTTAATGTTTCCTGTGTTGTATTGTTTGTCGTGTAATTCAAAGAATCAGTTAATAATCCGCGATATAAATATTCTGCTGTCTTTTGAGAAAAAACATATTCTTTATATGTATCAAAGAAAAATGTAAGTATTTCACATGTTGCGGCTGCTGAATCATTGATGAGACAAATATCACCAAATGGTTCACGATCAGGATGATGATCCACTTTAATTACTTTTAAAGCTTGAGCGAAACGTTCATCATCTACGCGTTGTTTATTTGCGGTATCGAGTACGATAGCAATGGAAGAAGCAATAATATCATCGTTGACTTCATCATTGTCAGGCCATTCTGCCTGATGTGTAACTTCTTTCCCGCAGGCATACACATGTTTTCCTTTAAAGTTTTCTTCAATCCAGTTTTTCAATGCAAATTGTGAGCCAACCGCATCACAATCTGGCGATACGTGACGAAAAATTGTAATCGTATCTGCCTGTTTAATTTCTTCTAATAATACAGAGAAGTCCATATTAAAGGCCTAAAATACGAACTGTATCTCTTGCGATAACAAGTTCTTCATTTGTTGGACATACAACAACGTCAACTTTAGAATCTTCCTTGGAAATCACAAGTTCTTCTCCATGACAATTTCTGTTAGCTTCGTAGTCAACAGAAAGACCCATACATTCTTCAAGACCCTGACATACCTTTTCACGAACTAAAGAGTCATTTTCACCAATACCAGCTGTGAATGCAATTGCATCAACATGGCCTAACTGTGCAAAGTAGCCACCAACAACATTGACAATACGGTTGATGTAAAGATTCATTGTACGAATTGCTCTTTCATCACCCTTGTTATATGCAGCTTCAATATCTCTACAGTCACTGGAAATTCCAGATACACCTAGCATACCAGACTTCTTATTGAGGTAGTTATCCATGTCTTCTGGAGTAGCATGTAATTTTTCTTCCATGTAGAATACAACTGTTGGATCGATATCACCACAACGTGTACCCATCATAATTCCTCCAAGAGGTGTTAGACCCATAGATGTATTGATGACTTTACCGTTACGGATTGCTGTAATAGAAGCACCGTTTCCTAAATGACATGTAATCATGTTCATTTCTTCAACGTTCTTGTTTAAGATTTCAGCAGTTCTACGGTTAACATACCAGTGAGATGTACCATGTGCACCATAGCTTCTTACTTTATAATTTTCATACCATTCATATGGTACTGGGAATAAGTAGGATTCTTCTGTCATTGTCTGATGGAAAGCTGTATCAAATACAAATACATGCTTGATATTTGGCAATGCCTTGCATAAAGCTCTATAGCATACTAAGTGTGCTGGATTGTGTAATGGAGCAAGATCACTTAATTCTTCAACCTTATTGACAACATCTTCATTTACTTCAACGCTGCCAGAGAAATAAGAACCACCCTGAACGATTCTATGTCCAGCACCCTTGATTTCATCTAAAGAAGCAACAATATTGTTTTCAACCAATTTCTTTAACATTAAATCAACAGCTACCTGATGATCTGCAATTGGTAATTCCTGTGTTTTCTTTTCTCCATTTACTTTAATTGTAAATGCACCCATTTCCTGGCCAATTCTTTCTGCCTGACCACTTGTTAATACAGTTTCACTAGGCATATCAAATACCTGAAACTTTAAAGAAGAAGAACCAGAATTCACCGCGATAACTTTACTCATAATACCCTCCATTTTCATTACTTTCTAATTCCTTGATATAAGAAAGTACATTTTTGTCTGTTGTACTTTCTTCGATTTTTTTATAAATACTGCATCTGTTTTTATACGCTTTGCTGCAGCCAAGAATGGACTCATAATTTTCCAGTTCTTGTTTTACACGTTTGATCGTATCATAGACTGCTGTTCTAGAAATATTCATATTTTCAGCAATTTCCTGATACGAATAATCTTCTCTGAAATAATCATTTGAAATCTTCTGCTGGTTTTCTGTTAATAAGCCACCATAGAAATCTAATAATTCATTCATCTCGAACTTATCCATTATGGTTCAGTCCTTCAGAGATACTGTATAGATATGAATCTAAATCAAATGGTCTGAGATCATCTGGATGTTCACCAAGGCCTAGATACAATACAGGTACATGTAATTTATGTTTGATTGCAAGGACAATCCCCCCCTTTGCAGTACCATCCATCTTTGTCAGAATGATGCCTGTCAACTTAGTACTTTGTGCAAATACTTCTGCCTGGGATAAACCATTCTGTCCAGTTGTAGCATCTAATACAAGCCATGTATTATGCGGTGCACCTTCAATTTCACGCGCACTGACACGATTCATTTTTTCAAGTTCTTTCATGAGATTGACTTTGTTCTGCAGTCTGCCTGCAGTATCACAAATCAATATATCTGCACCCTTTTCTTTCGCGAAACGACATCCATCTACGATTGCTGCAGAAGGGTCACCATTTTCTCTGCCTTTGATGACTGGACAGTTGAGTCTTTTCCCCCACTCAGCAAGCTGATCAATTGCACCAGCTCTAAATGTATCTGCCGCAACAAACGCAACTTTTTTGCCTTGATTCACCCACATATACGCAAGCTTTGCAGCAGTTGTCGTTTTGCCAGAACCATTAACACCTTCCAGAAAGAATACTGTTGTTCCATTTTCATTCCACTGTACAGGAACATCTTCATATTCATCATAGATTTCCTTCATGATTTCCATTAAGAAGTTCATTGTCCAATGGAATGTAAGTGATGGGAAGTCTTTGCATTTTTCTTTGAGTTTGTCACAGATCAAATCTGCAGTTTCAATACCAACATCACTTTCCAGTAAAATGATTGTTAACTGTTCCAGAAAATCATCATCACATCCATGGAATTCATATTCCATCTTGCTTAAAGCATCACCGAATGTTTCGTTTGTTTTCTGAAATCCAGCTAAATATTGTGCTTTATCTTCTTTTTTAGAAAAAGCTTCTTTTAGTTTGCTTAAAAAACTCATGCACTTTCTCCTGTATCTGCGAGATTCACAGCTTCCTTTAATTCAACTTTGAGCATTTGAGAGACACCTTGTTTCTGCATTGTTACACCATACAGAACATCTGCTTTTTCCATTGTACCAACACGGTGCGTTACAACTAAGAATTGTGTACGATCTGTGTAGTTATGCAGGAAAGAAGCAAAACGTTCTACGTTGCCTGGATCTAAGGCAGCTTCAACTTCATCTAGAATAACAAGTGGTACAGGTTTAACCTTTAATATTGCAAATAATACACACAAGGCTATTAAACTCTTTTCACCACCTGAGAATAACATGTTATTCTGTACTGCTTTTCCTGGAGGCTGTGCATCAATGTCAATGCCTGTATTTAAGATATCAGACGGATCCAGCAAAAATAATTTTGCCTTTCCCCCACCATATAAGCTTCTGAAGATATCATCAAATGCACTGTTGATTGCATCAAATGTTTCTTTGAATTGCTTCTTCATGATCGTATCCATTTCATCAATTGCGGATAAGATCTTATCTCTGCTCATTGTAAGTTCTTCGATATTCTTCTTTAACGTTTCGTATCTTTCATTCACTTCAGAATATTCTTCTGGAGCATTCATATTGATGTTGCCAAGATGTTCAATTTCGCTTCTCAATTTTGCAACTTCTTCTTTTGCATTTTCAATGATTTCGCCATCTACTTTTGTTTTTGCAAATTCAAATGTCAGCTGATATTCACTCGCAAGACGCTGTAAATTTGCTTCCATTCTGGATTCAAATCTAGAACGGTCTATTTTGATATTGGCAATCGAATCTTCTGCATTTTTCAAATCTTTACGCATTTGAGAAAGCTGTGCTTCTTTACGCTCAATATCAGTATTCAATGAGATTCTTCTTTCACGTTTCACTTTGATTTCATTTGTGATCGCATCTCTTCTTGAATATGCTTCATTCAATCTAACAACCAGATCATCAGCATGTGCCTGCGTAGCATCACTATCATCTACCTGATTAGGGGATAATAAAGAGAGATCATTGCTTAGCTTTTCATATTTTGCCTGCTTAGCATCAACAACAGGTTCCAAAGCAGCTGCAGAATATCTTTTTTCTTGAAGATATCTTGCGGCTTCTTCACGTTCACGATTCGCCTGATCATATTCTTTTCTAGCAAGCGCTACACGTGCTCTTTCAGCGTCAAGCTTTCCAGCAATCTCATCACTTTCTTTTTTCATTGTGACAAGATTTGTGTTGTGCTTTGTCTTGCCACCCGTCATAGAACCACCACGATGGATCACATCTCCATCCAGCGTAACGATTTTGTATAAACGATTCGTTAAAGCTGACAGGCGGTTACCATGTTCCATGGAATCTACGATCAGAACATTGCTTAAAAGATTTTCTACAACAGGATTGAATTTAGGATCATTTTCAACAAAGGAAGAAGCTGTTCCTAAATACCCTTCTGTATTTTCACAGACAATCAGATCTTCTTTTCGCATATAGCGAGGCTTGCAGACATTTAAAGGCAAGAACGTAGCCCTACCACTCATATTTCTTGTCAAGAAACGGATGGCGTCTCTTGCGGATTGTTCATCCTGCGTCACAATGTTATTCATTGCACCGCCAAGAGATGTAGAAATTGCTTCTTCATAGCCATCTTTCACATTCAATACCTGACCAATGACACCTAAGATACCATGCAATGCATTTGCATGATCCATAATGGATTTGATACCCTGCTGGTTATTGAAAGGATTACGTAATAATGAATCCAGAACGTTCTTTCTGTTTTCTAAAGATCTTAAACGATTGGATGCCTGATCATAAGTGCTGGATTTATCTACAATATTTGTAGCAGCCTGATTCAGTTTTTCGGAATACAGACGAATTTCAGTATTTAAAGCATCCAGTCTAGTTTTACGATCTTCAAATTCAATTTTTGCTGCATCGACTAACTCTTTTAATTCTTTTGCTTTTTGTTCATTACTTCCAGTTTCGACGATGTATTTTCTTTTTTCATCGAGTTCTGTCTTACGAGACTCTAATGCAGATACATCATTGAAGTTCTGCATTAATTCATCCTGTAATGTTTGTACTTCTTTATCTAATGCAGAAATCTGTTTTCTTGCATCTTGTAATTTTGTTTCTGATATTTGAATATCTGTAGAAAACATTGTTGCCTTTGTTTCTACATCAAATAAAGCTTTTTCTAAAGCTTCAATTTCTTTATTTGCATCATCAATTTCATTTACCAATACAGATATTTCAATTTCTTCTAAACGTGCCTTCTTTTCACGATACAACTCAGCTTTACGTGCTTGACGCTTCAGAGGAGAAACCTGCTTTTCAAGCTCATTTAAAATATCCGCTGATCTTTCAAGATTTTCTTTTGTGCGTTCCAGTTTCGATAAACTTTCCAGTTTTCTCTTTTTGTACTTTGCTACACCAGCTGCTTCTTCAAAGATGCCTCTACGCTCTTGTGGTTTTGCATCCGCAAAGGAAACGACTGTACCCTGAGAAATAATGGACAAGGAATCTTTTCCAAGTCCAGTATCTAAAAATAAATCAACGATATCCTTGAGACGTACGTGATTACGATCAATCAGATATTCAGCATCTCCTGAATCTCTGAACAATCTTCTTGTCACTTCTATTTCTTCTTTTTCACTATTTAAAATATGATTGCTGTTATCAAAAACAAGTGTAACTTCTGCCATGTTGAGTTTTCTGCGATCTGCACTTCCGGCAAAGATCACATCATTCATTTTCTCACCACGCATACTTTTTGCACTTTGTTCACCCAGGACCCAACGAACTGCATCTGTGATGTTTGATTTACCGCAGCCATTTGGCCCAACAACACCTGTAATTGGATTATCAAATGAGATGATTGTCTTATCCGCAAAGCTTTTAAAACCCTGCATTTCAATTCTTTTTAAAAACATTGATAACTCCTTTTTAGACCACAGACGATTATACCAAAAAAGGTGCATAAAATAAATGGAAAACGAACATTTCCACTTCTTTTTACGAACGTTTGATTTGTTAAAAAATACACAAGATTCCATTGCATTTTCAGATATATTTTTCAATTAAAAAACTGTTTGATTCAAGAAGTTTTTCTTAAACAAAACAGTTTCATTTTTTATTTTTTTCTTCCAGCAAGGAAACGATTTTTTCTAAAGCAATCAGTTCATCACTCTTTTTCTTTTCATTTTCTTCTACTTTTTCTTCATGGAACATGGAAGATATTTTATTGATTGTTTTCACAATCATGAATAGTACAAATGCCATGATGAGAAAGTTGATCACTGCAGTAATAAACTTTCCATATGCTAATGTAGCACCATTGATTGATACAGATAAGGTATCAAAATTCATTCCCGCAAATGATCCAAGCAATGGTGAGATGATGTCAGATACAAGTGAAGAAACAATTGCCTGAAATGCAGCGCCAATAATAACGCCAACAGCCATGTCCATCACATTGCCTTTTAAAGCAAACGTTTTAAATTCTTCTAGAAACTTCTTCATAGCTTTCCTCCAGGATATCCATACTCTTCTTTCCTTCAACTATCAAGTAAGATCCATAGCAATATGGATTTTTGGAAACGTAGAGTGCTGGTTCATGGATTGTAGTGATTTTATTTTCTTTTTTAACTTCATATATAAGATCATTCAAATCTCTAATTGCGTTTATATCTTCATTAACAAAACGGTCTTTGATATACATGACAGTACGCTTGCCATATACAAGACGATATGTTTTCGGTACAAAGCCATAACGATCTGTAAATGCATCAAGAGCCTGTTTGATTTGTTCATTGTCCATTTCAGAGGAGAATACAACGCCACTTGCACCTTGCGATAATACATATGCTAAAGCATATGAGTTGGCAAGATTCATTGTTGGTGAAGCAATACAATGATCTAATGTATTATTCAAATCACATACACTGCTGATCAGTACATCACTGTATGTATTTTTCTCTTTGTTATCTTCATCAATGACATCTAAATGATGCATGTGATGGATATCGCTATTATTGAAATCAACTGAAGAAGATTCATAGATGATTCTAGACAATACATCCGTGTTTTCACATAATTCTAGATGATATGGCTGTTTGCCAGCATTGATGCGATAGGTACTTCTTGCTTCATCAAGCAACTGCAACGCACGTCTTCTTGTTTCATTCATGATAGAAACAGGCAAGAAAATATCTTCTGCCTCGCCATGAATATCTACAATTTCGTATGGATATTCTCCTGTTTTAGATAGAGAACGCACGATTTTGTCTTGTGTAACAGCAGCATTCTTTGCTTTTTCAATGATGGAATCACTTTGCGCCTTTGCTACATGTCCATTTTCATCTTCTACAATGACTTCAAAAGGCTGACCGGTCAATGCGCGATATTTCATACGCAATGGAATCAAACGAGGATGTTCTTCCATCTGTGCATGGATCCAGTCTAGCAGGTGTGTATCTGTTGTTTTACGTAGAATTTGTCCTTTTTTTGGTGCAGGATCACTTGGACATGTAATCCATACGATATCGTTTGCTTTTGCATGATTTACTAGCAAGTTATTTTTATAGATCTTGATTGCAGATAAGCCTGTATCATGTGGTTCATTGATAATTCGTAAACCATCATTCTGATATAGATCATCACTTAATTTTACCTGTACTCGACCATTGCGATATGCTAATACTTTGCCAATAGCAATACCTTGATGGTTTGGACGATACTGACTCATTCTCTGCGTTACATCATCATGGAATAAATGACCATTAGAAAATCCGCGGTAGAACATTTCTTCCAGCTGCTTCAAGCGTTCGCTGGATACATGATATGATTTGTTTGCATAGTATGCATCAATTGCTTCTCTAAATGTTTTAATCACAAGATAGACATATTCACTTCTCTTCATTCTGCCTTCAATTTTCAACGAAGATACACCAGCATCAAGGAGTGAAGGAAGCTGATCAATGACATTCAGATCTTTTGGAGAAAGAATATAATCTCCTTCTTTGAAGTGAGAGCCATCAACACGCGTATATTTCAGTCTGCAGCATTGTGCACACATCCCTCGATTTGCACTTCTGTTTTTCACACTGGCACTCATCATACATTGGCCGCTGTAAGAAATACAGATTGCACCATACGTGAATACTTCAATTTCAACACCCATTTGACATGCCTGCTGAATGATCTCGAGTGGTGTTTCTCTAGCAAGAACAACTCTTTCAACACCTTGATTTTTCATGAATTCAACGCCTTTGAGATTATGAATGTGCATCTGTGTAGAACAATGAACAGGCATATCTGGATAACAGGTTCTAACATAATGGAACAGTCCAAGATCCTGGATCAAGATAGCATCACAGTCATTTTCATAAAGAAAGTCAACTTCTTTTTTGGCATTTTCTATTTCCGTTTCATAAAGCATTGTATTGATCGTACAATAGATTTTTACATCTCTTGTATGACAATAATGAATGGCTTCTATAAATTCTTCATGAGAAAAGTTTCCCGCAAACGCTCTTGCAGAAAAAGATTTCAATCCGAGATACACTGCATCACACCCTGCATTGACTGCTGCCTTTAAAGCTTCCATATTTCCTGCAGGTGCTAATAGTTCAACTTTCTTCATAACTTCTCCAAAATAACTTTGTATGATTCTACAAGCTGATCTAAATGCATTTTTGCATTTGCACTGCTTGTAGATGGTAAGTAAATATGTTCTATGTCTAAATCAAAATATTTCTCATATAGCTGAAATGCTTTCTTGCCTGTTAAAAATATTGCTTGAATATTTGAATTTTGACATAGCAGCGGAATGTCATTGACCTGTACATTCTGAATAGAAGAATCTGAGCTTCCTTCGATCGTACAAGAATAAATAACATCCCATAATGCGATATGATGATCAAGACAGAATTGTTTTTTATCATGTATTTCTTTTTGAAATAAAGCTTCAATGACTTTCCAGAAACGATTGTTTGCATTCATGTAATAGAAGTTTTTTTCTCTAGAAACAACAGATGGAAAAGAACCAAGAATTAATACTTTACTAGAAGCATCATAAACTGGTTCAAATGGATGAATAATATGTTTTATTTCTCCCACTCTTTTGCTAATCCTCCTTCTGCGGTTTCGCGTAAGGAACGAGGCAGCTGAGAGCCTGTATCTTTCATTGTTTCTACGACCATATCAAAAGATACAAGATGACTTCTGACTCTAGATAAATACTTTGCAAGATTTGCAGAATCGACTGCTCTTCTAACACCAACGGCATTTCTTTCAATACACGGAATCATGACATATCCAAGAACTGGATCACAAGTCAGTCCAAGATTGTGTTCCATACCAATTTCTGCAGCATATTCAATCTGGGAAGGCTGCAGGCCTTCTAAATATGCACAGGCAGCAGCAGTCATAGATACGGCAGTACCAACTTCTGCCTGGCATCCGCCAACTGCACCGGAAATCGTAGCATTTGTTTTTACAACATTTCCAAAAATACCAGCAATGATCAAAGCATCAATACATTTTTCTCTTGTAATTTCACAATCGTTATATGCGTAATACATAAATGCAGCAAGTACCCCACATGCACCTAGCGTTGGTGCAGTAACACATGTATGTCCTGCAGCATTTTCTTCACTTGCCGCATATGCATATGACATCAGACGAATATCTCTTTGATCAGACATATTTGCATGCAATCCTTGTAAATATAGATCATGTGCAGAACGACGCATCTGTAATTCACCGGGAAGCATGCCTTCTTCACTTAATCCACGTTTCACACAAGCACACATCGCATCTAGAATATCAGAAAGATATGTACGAATATCACTTTCGTGTCTTTGCGCATACTCCATTAAAGTTTCATGATTCTTTTCACAAACCTGATAGATTTCTTCTAAAGAAGTTTCAAAATACACTTCATCATTGTAATTGACAGGATGTTCCTTGATTTGAATGCTTCCTCCACCAATCGAGAAGACAGTCCATTTCACCTGCTTGTTTCCATCTGCATCTAATCCATATATATAGAATCCATTTGGAAAGCTTTCATCCCAGTCAAGTTTAAAGACAACTTTACAATTGCCACCTAACGTTTCTTCAATGATCTTATCTGTGTGGTGCCCTTTTCCTGTTAAAGATAATGATCCATAAAGTTCTACGAGATATCCTGGATATGTTCCATTGACCTCTAGAAATAACTTGCACGCTCTTTCTGGCGCAAGTGTATGTGAAGATGATGGTCCTCTACCAATTTTAAAAAGTTCTTTGATACCCTGCATGTTTCCTCTTTCCGTTTCTGATTAAAAAATTTTCAAAACTATTTTTTGGATCTAATGTACCTTGCTTGATTCCTTGATCCATACCTGCCAGTTCGTTTAAATAAGATAATATCTGCTTTGATGAAAAATGAGAAGCATCTTTTAATGCATAATATACAAACCCGCTTTTCACATGCATCCTTGCTGCAACTTCATCATTGGAATATCCAGTTTCATGCAGCAACATCATATTATACAGCGTACGTAATCTTTTGGATAACATACTGATCATGACTGTATAGTTGTAATTGGCAAGGAGCATATCATCTACAGCTTCCATACAGCCCTTCAAATCTCCTTGTGTAAACGCAGTTGTCAATTGAAAAATATTCACATCTGAATTTAAAGATACAAGATGCTTGATATCATTCAGATTGAGATTTTTTTCTCCGTAAAGATCTAATTTTTCAATTGCAGAATGGAGCAGCATTGTATCTCCGCCAAGGCGTAAAAGAAGTTCAGCTTTTGCTTCTGCAGTTAATGAAATTCCTTTTTGCTTGAGATTCTGATCAACATATTTCTGAAATTCCATTTCATCCATTTTTTTGAAGGATACAATCTGTGCATTGTACTTTTCTAAAAGCTTAAAATCTTTTTTTCTGGAGTCGGCTTGATATCCATGGCATTCAAAAACAAGAATTGTATTTGGATTTTCATTCAACAAATACTTTTCCATCAAAGCTAATCTTTTCTCACGTCTACCTGCTTCATTTTCTTTTCTTTTTTTGACTGCAGGTGTATCTGTTTTTGCTGGCTTTTCAGCTTCCTTGGAACTTGATGAAAGAAAGAAAGGGTTTTTCACAATAATGGCTTTACATTCATCATCAAACAAGGAAAAAGAATCACATTCAACAAGTACACTTTCAATCGTAAAAGAACGCTTGTCTGATGCATCAATTGTAACTGTATGATCTGCATCAATATGCCTTTTGTTCAAAAGCAGTTTCAAGCCTTCTTCAATACGATAGATATCTTCACCACAATAAATATAAACTGACATGCATCTATTATATCAGACCTATTTCAAATCTCGATGTAATAAAAACACGAATCTTGCCAAAACATAGAATTGTGATATCCCCACTTGTTTTTGTATCGAAATATGGGATATGTCGTTTCAATAATTTCTGTATTGTTTTTTCACTTGGATGATGATAGATACGGTAGGCACCTGATGAAATCAAGGCAGTTTCTGGACGTACAACATCTAAAAACTGATCAGAAGATGATGTTGATGAACCATGATGACCAAGTTTTAAAATATCGCAAGATAACGTTGGATATTTATGGATGATTTCTTCTTCTGTTTTGTCTGATGCATCACCCATTAGACACACCTGTTTTCCATTAAAGTTAACGACATTGACAATGGAGCTGTCATTCTCATCTTCACTTTGTATTTCATTGATATCCTGGAGTGTGAAAATAGAAGACTGTATTGTTGTTTGATGTGTTTCAATGCATTGCTTTACTGTAAAGTCTTTTTGAATGTTCGTCTTGTTTCCACTATGATCATTATCATTATGTGTAATGATCAATGTAATAATGACATAAATACTTTTTGCATCCAGATATGTTTTTAAAGCGTTGTATGCTGATGGTTTACCAGTATCAATTAAGATATTGTCACTGTTCAATGGTGCACGAATTAAGATAGCATCTCCCTGTCCTATATTGATCATTGTCATTTCCATACATGGATGAAATAATCCAGTCATTTGAAATATATATAACAATACAATTGCAGCTTTGACTTTATGATGAAACATGCTGACAACGAGGATATATAAAATACATCCAACACCAGCAATGGAACCTTTTAGAGAAAATGCATTCATCAATGTATTGAATGACTGTAATGCTGAAGCAATCAAAGACACAAAATCAACCGGTGTAAAGAAACGCACAAGAGAAAACAGAAAGAAGAAACCATGCAGAAACATGTTCAAGGGATACAGGAAAGAACGCATTGGATTGATTGTCTGAAATAAGATACTTTGCAGGATTGAAATCAATAGAAACAGGATTCCTTTTTTATGCTCATTAAATAAAAATGAATAATGGTAGAGAGAAGGAATCAGAAAAGAAGCAGAAGTAATCTCAGAAGGATAACAAAACATAATGAACATTGTGATAAGTGAAGCAGATTTCTGTCTGGACAGCGGAAAATAGCGAGATACGCGGAATAAAAGATTTTCAACAAGAATCATAGGAAAGCGATAAACAATTAATAAAAGAATCGTAATTACAGAAAGCACGACATCTTTCTTTTTTTCACTCATGAAATATTTACAGATTACATGAAACAGAAACAGTATCGAAATATAAGAAAACCCTGCTTCTTTCATCCATGAGTTTTCTTTCGTATCTTTAATATTTAACAGGCTTTTATTTAATAGTGACTGTATCGATACATCTTCTATGGTATTGATTTTTTTCTGAATCCATCTTCGTATCGAAATGTTTTCTTTCTTTAACGTAATGAAAGATTCATCTACTGCATAATAGATTCCCTGACTGTTCAGCCAGTGTGAATACGAAAATCCATATGAATGAAAGGATTCATCAACCCTTTTAAATTCAGGAGTCACTGTATATGATGCCTGAACTACTCATGACTAAAGTCACGAGGTTCCTGCGAACTCTGTATCCCTAGAATGATTGTTCATTCCCCGTTCTCAGATATATTAGCAGGCTATCCCCGCAGTTCCTGCGGTTCTTACATATGTCAGACAACTTCAAGTTGCCTTAAACCTTCGTTTAAAATATTTATACTTTCGTTGATATCTCTATCGTGAGATATTCCACATACTGGACATATCCACTCTCTAATTGATAGATTTTTAACCAACGGATTTTTATGACCGCATGCAGAACAAAGCTGACTGCTTGGGTAGAAACGATTGACTTTGATTACCGTCTTACCGTACCACTTAGCTTTATATATTAGCTTAGCCACAAATTCATACCACGATGCACTGAAAATGGATTGTGCAAGATTATGATTTTTCACCATACCTGACACATGTAAATCTTCAATACAGATGACATCATTCTCACTCACTATTCTTGTGGACAGTTTCTCAAGAAAATCCCTTTTCTGATTTGTTGCTTTTTCATACAAACGTGCAAGTCTGATACGGTTCTTCTCCCAATTGAAACTACCTTTTGGTTTTCGAAATAGTTCTCTTTGGAGTTTCTGTATCTGTTGCAGTGTCTTATTCAGAAAGCGAGGATTCTCTACTTTCTCGTGATTGCTCATAGCACAGAATCCTTTGATTCCAAGATCAATACCGATTTGATTACCTGTCATCGGCAATTCCCTAACATCCTCTGTCTCAATACAAACGCTGGCATAATACTTGCCAGAAGGCGTTCTAGATATAGTGACATTACGAATTTTACCTTGTGGTGTTTTCTTATCTCTATATCTAATGTGCCCTAATTTCGGCAATTTGATATATGTGTTATCCACCGCAATGTTGTTATTCGTAAACTGTGTTTTGTAAGAATCGTGATGATCGTGTTTGGATTTATACTTTGGATAACCTGCTCCATGTTTCATGTTTGTGAAGCCTTGGCAAAGGTCTCTCAAACTATTCTGCAGAGCAAACTTATCTACCGCTTTCAAAAAGCTTAACTCTGTCGTAGTTTTCCAAAACGTGAGCATTCTGCTAAGTTCACCATAAAACACAGGTCTTTTTGATGTACGATATGTTTCCTGGCAGATGTGTAATGCTTTGTTGTACACAAACCGTGTACATCCAAATGTTTTGATCATCAGTTCTTGCTGTGTTTTTGTTGGGTAAAGTCTGACTTTATAAGCTTTTGTAATCGTCATACATTTACCACCTTTTGTGCTCGAATGTATTCTCTTATCTGGGTTTCTGTATTTTCTGACACAGTAGCCACGAAATAAGATGGATTCCACAAATGACCTTTATACAATTCCTTTTTCAATTCTGGCATTTGTTTGAACAGCTTATGTGCTGATACACCTTTCAAGGCCTTCATCATTGAAGGTATATAGTTTTGAGGGGAGCAGCTTATAAGCAGGTGAACATGATCCTTGTCCATATTCATCTCCTCGATTGTGAAGCAGTTATCTTCAGCAATCATTGAGAATATGTCTCTCAATCGAGTTTCAGCTTCGCCAGTAAGTATTGGTTTTCTGTATTTCACACAAAACACAATGTGGTATTGCAATCCGTAAACGTAACCTCTGCCATGTACAATATTCATAGAAACCTCTCTATAAATATTATAACATAGGTATAAGCAAAATCCTTTGATTTGTAAACAAATATAAATATTTTAAAATAACATATGTAAAAACTCAAAAGAACTTTGAGTAGTTGTTGTTCACCATAGCTCGCTGCTTCTATGGCAGTCCTTTTGGGACATCCTGAACTTTCATACAGGCACAGACTATATCTTATCCATGACAGCTTTGATGTTATCTCCACTGCTTCAGGCGAGACCACTTCCATCCGCTTGGATGTACTCCCCTCACGAGGGATAGTCGTTGAACTTTCTCCTATTCGGAGCTTAGCTGCTGATTTTCGATTTGCAAGCGTTTAGGGTTTGACCATGCACCATACAGTTGATTTTTTCTGCTTTCGCCGCATTCACGCTTGGCTGTATTTCAAACCTGCGTTGTAGCTCAACTGCCTTTACGAATTATTCCAGCAATTCAGTCTCTTTGTTGGGTGTTGTAGTATACCACTACGTACAAATTTCTCTATACGCTAACTATATTGTTTGGTTTACTCACGACTGAAGTCACGAGTGTGCACCAAACGTCTAATCAAAAAATAAAGGTTCTTTTGTATAGACAATAACCTTTTGATTTCCACTTTTTAAAACTGCATACGATGAAGAAACCTGGATTGCTTTTGCTTCTTTCATGTCAGGATATCTTGTATATCCTCGTGGTATAGAAAATATCGCTAAAATAATACATACAAATAAAAAGCTATGATCTTTTGTACGAAGTATCCAAAGAACAATACAGCAGTAAAGAGATAAAACAAATATCTTTTGATAACACAAAGCAAAAAGAAACATAAGAAGAGATAAAAATACACAATGATTCTTACACGAAGTCATAACGTAATCTTCTCTTTGATTTTCTCAAACTTTGCATTTCCAATCCCTTTGACTTTCATGATATCTTCAATTGTCTGATACAGACCATGTTCCTCACGATATTGAATAATTGCATCTGCAGTTGATGGACCAATACCATCTAACTGCTGCAGCTCTTCACGTGTTGCCTGGTTGATAGAAACGCGTGGGAGTTCTTCTTCATCTGTCTGATATGGTATCGATAATACGTCGGCATCTTTTAATACCATGTTTGGGTTAAGAGAAGAAATATCAGCATTCTCTTTGAGCTGAATCTGGTCAATTGCTTCCTGTACCGTTGCATATTGCTTTAAACTGATTGTTTCTTCTTTTTCAACTGCACCTTTGATAGAAACATAAATTCGTGTATTTTCAGGATCAGATAAGGCAACTGGTGTAAGATCAACACTTAAAATTCCTATAAGAAGAAGGACGATAATCAAAAACTGTCTTTTCATATGCATTTTGTGTATTTTGATTTATGATTTTGTCTTTTAGAAGTTTTTTGCCAAGTTTAATGATGACAGTATATACGTCGTCTGACCCTTCAAAAACGACTTCAAATACAACAGAATCATCATCTTCAGCATCAGTTGAATGATGTTTTTTTATGGATTGAATTTTAAGATGAGTGATGGATTCAATCCATTGAATGATTCTTTTATCATTTATAGAATTCAAGAAAACAGGATGAAACTGATAAGAATGCTCTATATTGTGAATGCTATTCTGGTTCATAACATAACCTCCTACAATATAGTTATTCACGTATTTTTCTAAAGTTCCAAAAAAAAAGTTGGAAAATTTCCAACTTACTTAATGTTTAGAATTGTAACCTTGTAAGGCTTAGCAACTTCAACAGTAACAACATCTCCAGTTTTGCTTCCTAAGATAGCCTGCGCTAAAGGTGTTTCATTTGATACTTTACCATTTAATGGATCAGCTTCTGTTGAACCAACAATATGATACTGAGCTTCTTCTTCAGTATCCATGAACTTCAATGTAACTGTGCTACCAATCTGAACATTTTTCTTACCCTTCTTCTGTGTAGAAATGATTTCATAATGTCCAACCTGTAACATGTTTTCCAATTCCTGGATACGATGTTCAACTTCAGCCTGCTTTTCTCTTGCAGCATCATAGTCAGCGTTTTCACTCAAGTCACCCTGAGAACGAGCTTCAGCAAGTTCTGCCTTAACTTCTTCACGGACTACATGAACCAGATTATCATATTCATCTTGTAATTTTTTCAGACCTTCTTCAGTGACATAGATTTTATTTTCTTCAGCCATTGTTCTACTCCTTTTTACATGCTTTCGTATTATAGCATTTCACTTGTCAGTATGCTAGAAATTTTTGTGTTTAACAAATCAATTGCAACAGTATTTGCACCACCTTCAGGGATGATTATATCCGCAAATCGTTTTGATGGTTCAATAAATGATTCGTGCATTGGTCGAACCGTAGACATGTATTGATTCACAACACTTTCCATTGTTCTGCCACGTTCCTGTACATCTCGATTCAATCTTCGAATAAAGCGAATATCTGCATCCGTATCAACAAATACTTTGATATCCAATAGATTTCTAAGATTTTCATCCTCTAAGATAAATAACCCTTCAAGAATCAAAACATCACATGGATAGCAGCATTCACTCACATCGCTTCTTGTATGATTTACAAAATCATAGGTTGGTTTTTCAATAGGCTTTCCATCCATTAGATCATGTACCTGCTGTACAAGAAGATCATTGTCAAAAGCACTTGGGTGATCATAGTTTGTCTTGATTCTTTCACTCATGGGCTTATGAGACTGATCTTTATAGTAATCATCCTGACGGATGACAAGTACTCTAGTCAAATCAGAAAATTTTTCCTGAATATGTCTAGAAATAGATGTTTTTCCGCTGGCAGAACCACCAGCAATTCCTATAATTAATGGTTTCATACTGTATTCTCCACGCATTGTATTAAACGATCCGATGCATCATATGTAAGATCAAAATCAAAATGCTCTTTCCGTAACATTTTCTTTAAGAAAAGAATATCACCTTCCCATAAGTCAAGTGTAAAAATCTGATCTTGCGGAATCCACACTAGTTCACCTTCATCACAAGAATGGATTGTTCCACTGAAATCATATGATAAATAAATCTCACATATTTCATATTCGAAATGCGGATAATGAAAACGAATGGTTCCATAATGTTCTAATGTATGTACATGCAATCCTGTTTCTTCAAACACTTCTCTGCGTGCACATTGTTCCATCGTCTCATTTTCTTCTAACTTTCCGCCAACCCCAATAAACTTGTTGTGATTGACGTCATTTTTCTTCTTGTTTCTTTTTAAGAACAGCCACTGTTCATCTTTTACTAAATAAACACAAGAACTGTATTTCATATTAATAACATTTCAAATATTTCGATACATTTGCATTATGTTCATCTAATGTTTTTGCATAATGTACCGTACCATCTCCACCAGGACAAACTTCAGCCATAAAATACAAATAATCAGTATCTGCAGGTGAAATTGCAGCTTTGATTGCTGCTTCTCCAGCATTTTCAATTGGACCAGGTGTCAAACCATCATATTTGTATGTGTTATATGGAGAATCAAAATCAGGATTCACTTCACATGCCTGCCAGTTATCTTCCAGCTTGTCAAAGTCAATTGCATAGCATACAGTTACAGAACTCTGCAGTTTCATTCCTTGTGCTAAGCGGTTATAGAATACAGAAGCAACCTTTGCAAGATCTTCAGGATTTGTACCAGCTTCATATTGAATAATAGATGCCATCGTATAGATATCCGCAATGCTATGATTACTAGATGCAATCTGATCCTTGTACTTATTAAAGATTGTCAAAGACTGATCAAGAAGTGTTGTTGTGATTTCTTCTGCAGTTGTCTCTTTATTGACATAGTATGTATCTGGAGCAAGATACCCTTCTAGATAGATACGAACACCACTCTTAAACATATCATCCGTCAAGAATGGATATTTTTCTTTCTGTGAAACAATCCAGTCTTTATTATTCCATAATGCTAATAAATCTTCACTGGATACATTTGTAACTTCACTGAACTTTTTTGCAGCATCTTTTGCCCAGTCACCCTCAATCACAGTCACAGAAACCTGATCTCTTCTAGCTGCATTTTGATCGTTCAGATACGTAAACATCTGCTTGATACCCCAGCTTTTATCTAATGTAAACAAACCTTGCTTCACATCAGTCAAGTGATTCAATCTTGCATAAGTATATGCAACATCAGCATTCTTAATGATGTTTTCTTCCTGCAGCTTTTTCGCAACGTCTTTTACAGTAGAGCCATCTTCTACCATAAACTTCACTTCTTCACTTGTAGAAGTCACTGGCTGTAAACCAGAATAAATCAAATAGACACCAGCACAAAGAATTGCTAAAAGAACAACAATAATAACAGTAACGATTTTCTGAATCATTGGTGTTGTTTTTCTTTTCTTCATACGGATTGCCCTTTCTTCATCTGTTTCACCACTGGAAACAAATGCTTCTTTATATAATTCTTCAAATGGAACTGGGGTTGTCGGAATAACCCTCTGTTTTGTTGTTCTAGCATGTTTTGGAACACTTGCTGTACCTGTATATACAGAATCTAACGCATTGATATTTTCATTTTTTGTTTCTAATGGAATCGCTTTTGTTTCCTGATTTTCTTCTTCTAGAACAGGAGACAATTCGTCGTTCACACCAGGGTCTTCATCTTGCAGAGAAACAGGAATTTCAGGATCAATCAGCTTCAGGTTCTTGTCTGTTACCCATTTTGTTCTGCCATTATCTACGATTTTATAACGTGCAGTATTTGGGTTGAAGTCCTCAATTTCAACTTCATTTCCAAGATAATCAATTCTTGTACCGTTTCTATATTTCTGCCCTTTTTTCAATTCTTCTAAATGAAGATCATCATCTACAGATTTTTCTAAAACAACTGTCTTTTCCTGTGCAGAATCAGCCTTTGGAATTTCTGACTGTTCAATCTTCTGTTTCAGCAATTCTTCAACACTAGGAATGCCTGTTGTCTGATCATATACATTTACTTCATCTAAAGCTTTATTCTGCTTAGATTGCTGCTTTGGTTGTGTATCTACAACTGGTTTGCCATTTTCACGTAATTTACGCATGGCAAGCGTTTGTTCCCCAAGAACAACATCAGGCAATTCATCGAGTTCATCGTAATCGATGATTTGATCCTTTCTTGTGTTATTCTCAGCCATTATTCATCTTCCTCTAAAAAAGCACCTAATACTTCCTGACACATGTTCCATTCTTCTTCATCTTCGATGTCAATCATATTGCCATCTTCATCATAGCTGTATGCATATACATTTCCATCATCTGTATTAGCTTCAGTAAATAGAACATATTTCTTTTTGTTCTTGTCATCTTCAAAGGTTAAAATGATTTCAACTTCTTTTTCCTGACCGTTTTCGTCAGTGATTGTCATAATTTTTGTATCTTCCATGTTCATTCTCCTATCAAAGCAAAAGGCGTTTTGCGCCTTTTAATGTGAATCTAGATAGCGCTGTAAAATCTGGACAGCAGCTAACTGATCAATTTTCTTTTTACGATGTTTTCTGGAAACATCTGCCATCAGTAGAATTGATTCAGATTCCTGTGTTGTATTTCTTTCATCTTGCATTTTTACAGGAATTCCACTTTCAACTTCTAAGACTTTTCCAAATTCCAGGCAGATTTGAGCTCTTTCCGCAACATCTCCATTTTCAAGCAATGGTAGTCCAAGTACGATGACATCTGGTTTCATTTCTTCAACCACTTCTAATACACGATCCATCGCTGTATCATAGTCATCTGGTTTAAAGCGTATTGTTTTTACAGTAGATGCGATAAAACCAGTCTCAGAAAAACTAACTCCACAAGTAACACTACCTAGGTCTAATCCAAGGTATTTACTCATTTATCATGCTCCTCTAAATAGAAACGAACGAGTTCCTCAATGATTTCATGACGTTCAATTGATTGAATGACACTTCTAGCATTGTTATGAGAGGAAATATAAGCAGGATCATTACTGATCAGGTATCCAGCAAGCTGATTGATTGCATTATACCCTCTTTCATTTAATGCTTTTTCAACATGTTTTAATACTTCACGGATATTCTCACGTCTTAATTCTTCTGCTGAAAAGCTAATTGTTTCTGTAACACTTTTTTGAGTCATAATAGAATCCTCCTTATTGCTTCTATTCTACTCTAAAATATACAAATTGTATAGAAAGCCAAAAGCAAAAATTATGAGAAATAAAGGAAATCTTAAGAAACAATAAAAGAGAGCAGTGCGCTCTCTTTTATCACTTATTGCAGTTTTTCTTTAATGGCTTGGATTGCTTCATCAATCTTGGAAGCATCCTTTGCACCAGCCTGTGCCATATCAGGTCTACCGCCACCATTACCGCCACACATTGTAGCAGCCATCTTCACGATATCACCTGCTTTGATGCCCTTCTGGATTGCTTCCTTGCTGGAAGCACATACGAAAGTTGTCTTGCCATCAATTTCATTAGAAATAAATACAAATCCGTTTGTTAATTTATTTCTTAAAGTTTCAGCATATTCTTTCAATCCCTTTGTATCTTTACCCTGCAGTTTCAGGAATAATGCCTGAATACCATTGTATTCTTCAGCCTTGCTTAGTACAGAATCAGCTTCAGAAGCCATTGCTTTACTTTCAGCTTCATTGATCTGTTTCTTTAAGGATGCATTTTCTTCCAATAGCTTCTGAATTCTTTCATGTAAGCCATCAAAACTCTTCATCTTTAATAAGGCAGCAGTCTGCTTCAGATATTCTTCTTCGCTCTTGAAAGAGTTATAAGCTTCCATCTTTGTTTCACAAGTAATACGTCTGACACCACTGCCGATAGATTCTTCAGAAACGATTCTGAATGAGCCAAGGTTGTTTGTGTTATCTACGTGTGTACCACCACAGAATTCCTTAGAGAAATCTCCCATGGATACGACTCTGACTTCATCACCATACTTTTCATCAAATAGGGCTGTTGCGCCAGTCTTCTTTGCATCTTCAATTGCCAGTACTTCTGTAGTTACTGGAAGAGATGCATTGATCTTTTCATTGACGATTCTTTCAACTTCACTTAACTGTTCATCTGTTGGCTTTTCAAAGTGTGTGAAGTCAAATCTGCCATATTCAGGACAGTTATAAGAACCAGCCTGTGCAATATGATCTCCAAGAACTTTTTTTAATGCAGCCTGCAGCAAATGCAAGGAAGAGTGATTTGCACGTGTACGCTGTCTAGCAGCATAGTCATATTCACCTTCTAGAATATCACCAACATGCAGTGTGCCTTCAATATTTTCTAAATGATGCAATGGCTGTTTGTGTGGAGCCTTCTGTACGTCAGTTACATCAGCTTTGAATGTATCATTCCATACTTTACCAGTATCAGCACACTGACCACCGCTTTCAGCATAGAAGCAAGTTTCACTTAAAATGACATCACCACTGTCACTCAAGGAATCAACCTTTACGCCATCCTTGAATAAACCGATAACTTTACCTGTTGAATGAGAATCTGTATAGCCTGTGAATTTGCTTTCTTCTGTGAAATCCATTAAATCCTTGGACTGACCATGCATAGACTGTTCTGCACCTCTAGCAGCTCTAGCACGCTCTTTCTGTGCTTCCATTTCTCTTTCAAATCCAGCTTCATCAATTGTATATCCCTGATCAGAAGCAATTTCTTCTGTCAGTTCTCTTGGATATCCATATGTATCGTAAAGTTTGAATACAACTTCACCTGGCAGCTGCTTTGTATCAGCATGTTCTTTTAATGCATCATTCAATAAAGCTTCACCATTAGCAAGTGTCTTATGGAAACTTTCTTCTTCATTCTTTACAAGCTTAGAAACAAGAGCAACCTTGTCTTCAACATATCCATAGTAGTCTTTCATGTTATCTGCACAAACCTGTACAAGGTTATACATGAAGCTGCCATCAATTCCAAGCTTGATACCATAACGAACAGCTCTACGAAGAACACGTCTTAATACATATCCTCTACCTTCATTAGAGAACATTGCACCATCTGCCAATGCAAATGTAACTGTACGGATATGGTCAGCAATAACACGATAAGCCATCTTGTATTCAGCTTCGTCATAAGAATGCTTTGCATACTTCTCAGTAGCGTGAATGATTGGAAGGAACAAGTCTGTATCAAAGTTTGTTTCACCTTCCTGCAGGAAACATACAAGACGCTCTAGCCCCATACCTGTATCAATATTCTTCTGTGGAAGTTCTTTGTACTCTGTTCTTGGCATTTCACCAGGTCTGCAGTCATACTGAGAGAATACGATATTCCATAATTCTACATAACGATCATTTTCCATATCGTCAAAGAACAACTTTTCACCAATACCTTCTGGATCATATTTTTCACCACGGTCATAGTAAAGTTCTGAGTCTGGTCCACCAGGTCCTCTGCCGATTTCCCAGAAGTTATCTTTGTTTCTTGAAATATGGGATTCAATCATACCTGCCTGAACCCATAAATCATATGCTTCCTGATCATCTGGATAAACTGTAACGTAGAGTCTTTCTTTATCCATGCCAATCCATTCTTCACTTGTTAAGAATTCCCAAGCCCATGGAATTGCTTCCTTCTTGAAGTAATCACCAATGGAGAAGTTTCCTAACATTTCAAAGAATGTGTGGTGACGTGCAGTTTTGCCTACATTTTCAATATCGTTTGTACGAATACATTTCTGTGCGTTTGCGATACGTGGGCATGCTGGCTTTTCTGTACCATCAAAATACTTTTTTAAAGTGGATACACCAGCATTGATCCATAACAATGTTGGGTCGTTGTGTGGAATCAAACTAGCACTTGGTTCAATCATGAATCCTTTGGATTTGAAGAAATCCAAGAACATCTGACGAATTTGATTTCCTGTTAAATTCTTTTTCATACATTCCTCCAATAATAAAACGTTCCTGTATATTACAGGAACGTCATTAACGCGGTACCATCCTGATTCACATATGTAATATGTGCACCTTAATTTCATCCGTAACGTGGATAACGGTATGTTTTCATACTCTCAAAAGTAGCTTCGCGACATGTATAATTGAAAGCTTTTCACCTTACAGCTTCTCTCTAGACACCTTATACAGCGTTACTTGTCTTTGTCATCGATTTGCAAGTTTAATGATATTTCATTATTTGAATATGTCAAGCTAAAAATGTTTTCAATTTCTCATACTTTTCGCGCATGAAACAAACATTGTTATCAATGTTTGAAATGACAAAATAAGCAGTTATTTTGATGATTGTGCTTATCTACTTCCAGCAGATAGTTTAAGCATTTTTGGTATTTTTCAACTCTTGCAATATCTTTCTCTGTGATTTTCTTTGATCTGGTTAGGTCAGAATTATGTTTTAAATCGGCTATTTTCACTTTTCTTGCAAGAGGATTTTTTGCTGCTTTTTGAAAATGTTACTCATATGATTCATTCTTTTTGTAAAGGTCAACTGTGATATATGAGACAATTCCTTCTAAATCAGATTCTGCTATTTTGGTCAGTCGATATCCAAATTTAAATGCCATACTTGCTTCTTATACTAGAAAGTGCAGCGTCTGCATCTACAGTGTTTCCAGATTTTACATCTTCTAAACCATCCAGGATTGTTTTTGCTTCATACATTTTTCGCATAGTTTTTTCGTAATAATCGATATCCGTAACAACCAATCTGTCGTACCCATTCTTGGTTACGAATATAGGACCGTTTTCTTCTACACAGCGGCGTTCTACTTCAACCGTATTTTTCAAATCACGCATTGGAATAATCTGCATAAAATCAACTCTTTTCATGTGACTATATTATATCCTGAATTTAGTCAAATTAAGTGGATGAGTATCCGATTTTACTTTCGATTTCTATTTTTTGTACTAACTTTGTATTTCTCTGATGTCTTTCTTCCACATTGCATCCTTGAAAGAATACCTCTTTGTTTCCAATAAGAATCAAAGTATTCTTGCAGCGTGTTATCGCTGTATAAATTAACTTTTTATTCAGCATGATCCACTGATTTTTCGCAAATGGCATAATCACAATCGGATACTCACTGCCTTGTGATTTATGTACAGAAATACAATATGCAAGCGTAATGTTTGAAAAGCTGTCAGGTTTATATTCTACAAAGCTGCCATCAAAATCCACAACAATGGTTGTCTTCTTGTCTTCTGTTTCTTTTGCATCTACGATTTCGATTAAAGTTCCAATATCACCATTTGAGACTTCATCATCAGGCTGATTCTTTAGCTGCAGAATTTTATCTCCTTCTCGAAATGTAATATATCCTAATCGTACTTCATTCTTATCAACAGTCTTTGGATTAAACGTTTCCTGAAGCGCCTGGTTTAATACTGTAATTCCAGCATTTCCCGCATACATTGGAGATAATACTTGAATATCTGATAACTCATATCCCTTCTCTAAACAATTCTGTACGATCTTAAGAATGCTTTGTTTGATATTGATTTCATCCGTTTCATAGAATAAAACACCTTTTTCATATGTATTAAAATCAATACGATTCTCTAATAAATCTTTAGATAAAGTGATGACACTGCTGTCACCTTTCTGACGATAGATATGTTCAAGACGAACAGTCGGAATCACATTTGATGCAATCAGATCTCTTAACACACATCCAGGAGAAACAGACGGCAGCTGATCTTCATCACCAATGATACAGATCTTTTTAACGTTATGACTCGCTTTTAAAAGATTCGCAAATAAATAGCTGTCTACCATAGAAAACTCATCAATAATGAGTACATCACACATGAGTGGTTCTTTCTCATTCTTTTTAAATTCATTGCTTTCCAGATTCCACTGTAAAAGAGAATGAATCGTAGATGACTTTGTTTCACATAGCTGTGACAGTCGCTTTGCGGCTCTGCCTGTTGGAGCACAACATTCAATGATACAGTTTGGATACATTCTTTTTAAAAGTTCTACAATCGCACGCACAACAGTTGTTTTTCCTGTTCCGGGTCCACCACTCATAATCGATACAGGTGTATCAAATAACGTATGAATGGCATGGATCTGCGTTTCATCATATGTAATACCAATGCTATCTTGTATGTTTTTCAATGCATCTTTGACTTCATCATCATCACAAGGTTCCAATGTACGATATGGAAATGCTGCTAAAAAAGAAGCAATGTATGTTTCTGCATCATACTGCGCTTTTGGATAAATACAGCCATCATCATTGATCAAAGCTCTTGATAAAACACAGCTGTCTAAGACTTCATCAAAGTCAACTTCAAATTCTTTTGTTTTTTTCAAGAATGATTCCTTTAACAATGCTTCAGGAATATAAGAATCTCCATTTTTCATACAGAGCATTTCACACAAAGCAATCAGATACGCATGCAGACGATTTGGGTCATTCTTTTCAAAGCCAAGTTCTTTACCAATTTTGTCTGCAGTCGCAAATCCAAACCCATCCAGTTCTTCAACGACACGGTATGGATTTTCCTTGATCAGCTTTAAAGCATCTTTGCCATATTTCTGATTGATACGAATCAGATTACGAATGCCAATACCATGGATATTCATAAAAGAAACAAGCTGCTGCAAGCCACTGTCATCTTCCTGGATTCCATTAACGATACTTTCATACTGTGCTTTGCTTAAGCGTGGTACACGCAAAAGGCAGTCAGGATTATCCTTGATCATGGCTAGACAATCTTCTCCCAGTGCTTCTACAACTCTTTCCGCAAGTTTTTTCCCAATGTGAGGAAACTGGGAAGAAGATAAATATCGAATGATGCCTTCCCTTTCACTTGGCAAAGGTTGCTGTATCGTCTGTACCTGAAACTGCATTCCGTATTTCGGGTGTTCTACGTATGTTCCCTGAATATCATAAAGGACATCTTCCTCAATTTCGGGTAAGATGCCTGTGATTGTGATATGACGTTCTTTTTCATCGTTGACAAGGAACTTCGCTACCGTATAGAAGTTCGTTTCATTACGATACAGAACATATGTAATTTTACCATTTAATGTAATCAGCTCATCCATAATGTAATTAAAATCGTCATAAAGTTATATAGCATATGTGAAAATATCGATGTAGTAATGGTATCTGTATCTTCATAGGGAATACACAATACAAACCCGCACATCGCATAGATCACAAAGAAAATACAGTTAGAATAATTCTGCGAGAGTAAGGATGCAACGATATGCAAGAATCCAAATGCACAACCTGAAATCGTTGCAGATAGAAGAAAAGAATGCTTTTCACGAATTTTAGCAAAAATACATCCACGAAAGATCGTTTCTTCTAGAAATGGTGCAAATATTACTGCAGTTAAGATGTAGAAAGCTGGTGCAGACTGAAATACAAGATCGTTATTGATTTGATTGTCTGCCTGTGCCGTTGGCAGAAAGAAATAAATCAATTGTGCTAAAAACAGATTTGTTAAAAATAAAGACCCAACTGTCGTAAGAATATGTTTGATATTCCATTTGTAGTTTTCTACAAATATTTGAAAGTTTTGCGTAAAGTATTTTAGTCCGATGAAAACAAATGCAAGAACCATACATAGATCCATTACAATACTGCTGATAAAATACATTTCTATTCCAAAATGCTTTCCTATCAAAACACTCAGAAAATCCTGAAATACAAGAAGATAGACACCAAAATACAATATAAGAAAAACAATTGCTTTTTTGTTAGATAAAGTATTACGCATTGACTGTATCTAAGATTTCTTTCATTAAATCTTTATCATTTTGATATACAACATCGATCTTGCCGCCACACACCAGTGTATCCCCATCATAAATGACAGCTTCCTGACCAGACGTTACAGAACGAATCTTTTCTGGAAAAGATGCAATGAGTGTGCCATCTTCTCTCAAAGAAACAGTGACAGGATTATCCTGCTGACGATAGCGGAACTTTGCGTTACATGTTAATGGAAGCTTTCTATCCGCAAGCCAGTTTACATCAATGATAGAACAGGATGTAGAATAGAGCCACTCTTGATGTTCTTCATCCGTAACATACAATTCATTTTTTGCAACGTCCTTGCCAATGACATAGAAAGGACCAATGCCGCCAATATCCAGGCCTTTTCTTTGACCAACAGTGTAATACATGACACCACCATGCTGACCGACAACTTTCTTTGTATTGATGTCAATAATATCGCCAGGTTTCATTGGAAGATAGTTTGACAAGAACTGTCTGAAGTTTCTTTCTCCAATAAAGCAGATTCCTGTAGAATCTTTCTTTTTGGCAATGGAAAGATCTAATTCTTCAGCCAATTTTCTAACTGTTGGCTTATCTACTTTTCCTAATGGAAATAAAACGTGATCAAGTACTTCACGATGAATCTCTGTCAAGAAGTAAGACTGATCTTTATTGCGGTCATCTGCCTTCTGCAGTACATGCACTCCATTTTCTTCACTGAGTTTTGCATAGTGTCCTGTTGCAACTGTATCAAAGCCTTTGCTTTCAGCAAACTTCATAAAAGAATCAAATTTGATATAGCGATTACATAGAATATCAGGGTTTGGAGTTCTTCCACGCTTGTATTCATCCAGGAATGTTTTAAATACATCATCCCAGTACTCTTTAATAAAATCAATTCTCAGTAAAGGTAAACCTAATTTATCAGCAACATCCTGTGCATCTTTATAGTCTGCTTCCTGTGGACATACAGCATCATTGATCGTTGGATTTCCTTCAAAATCATCATTTGCCATAGAGTCCCAGTTACGCATAAATGCACACGTAACATCATATCCGTCTTTCTTTAAAAGATATGCGGCGATTGCGGAATCAACACCGCCACTTAATCCTACTAGTACTTTTTTCATGAGTATCATTATACAACAAAAAAGAAGCAATTAAGCTTCTTTATGCACCTCTCCACATGTTTTATAGTTTGGACAATCCGGATTACATACGTGATCTGCAAGATTTCGCAATTCTCTTGGCACAAATACACCAATTTCTTCTTCATCATATCCAACCTGGAAATTACTTTCATTCAAGATAATTGGACGTTTCAGAACACTTGGATTGTTTTTAATAAAATGAATCAATTCATCCGTTTTCATCGCATCAATATCAATATTACTTCCTTGAATGATCTTGCTTCTTTTAGAAATGATATCATCAGTGCCATTTTCACTTCTCATCAATAAATGTTTGATTTCATTATCATTCAATAATGTTTTAAAGATGTTCTTTTCAATGAAAGGAAGATTGCGATCTTTCAGCCACTGTTTCACTTTTCTACAGGAAGCACAGCCTGGTGATGTATATACAACGATCATAAATACCCTCCTTTGTTAAATCAAAAATATTATATCAAATCTGTCAACAACTATAACATACACTTGATTGTAATTGTCAAACAGAATAAAATAACAGCATAAAAGAAAGTGCAACGTTTCTATTTCCCTGTAAAGAAAGACAGTGGCTGATGTAAACTGTTCATAAATAGAAATGTACTGGAGCTTTATAACAAACTTTTATACGTGAATCGTTTACCTTCATAAAAGTGATCTCATACATTGAGATAAGACGGGTGGTACCGCGCAAAGTCGTCTCTTGCGTCCCTTCAGTTTGATGGAAGAGACGTTTTTATTTGGAGGTTATTATGAAAAGAATGTTATCTGGCATCAAGCCTACTGGTGAATTGCATCTAGGCTCTTACATCGGTGCACTCAAACAATTTGTGAAGTATCAGGATGATTATGAAATGTTTGCCTTTATCGCAAATCTTCACTGCATTACTGTTCCACAGGAACCAGAAGTTCTGCAGAAGAATCTTCATGATTGTGTCGCTTTATATCTAGCATGTGGTCTGGATCCAAAAAAGGCAACGATCTTCTTACAGACTGATGTTCCTGCGCACGCTACACTTGGCTATATCATGTGCTGTCATACATATATGGGTGAATTAAACCGTATGACACAGTTCAAAGACAAGCAGGCGAAAGGTGAAAAGAATCTGAGTGGTGGCTTGTATACTTACCCTGCTTTAATGGCTGCGGATATTCTTTTATATGATCCATCCTACGTACCAGTTGGAGAAGATCAGAAGCAGCATGTTGAATTAACAAGAGATATCGCACAAAGAATGAATAACCGCTATGGTGACTTGTTTACTGTTCCTGAACCACTTGTTGGCAAGGTTGGTGCTAGAATCATGTCTTTAACAGATCCAACAAAGAAAATGAGTAAATCTGATGGTATCAATAAAGGATGCATTTATTTGTTAGATGATCTAAAAGCAGCACGTAAAAAAGTCATGGGTGCAGTCACTGATAATCTGGCACATGTTCATTATGACCCAGAAAATCAGCCTGGTATTTCTAATTTGATGCAGATTTATTCTTCCTTAAACAATGATCGTCCTTTTGATGAAATTGAAAAGGAATTTGAAGGAAAAGGATATGGTGACTTCAAGCGTGCAGTTGCTGACAGCGTTTGTGAATTACTAGAAAGTATTCAGGCAAAATATAATGAAATCTGTAATTCAGATATCATTGAAAAGACATTGCAGCAAGGTGCTGAAAAAGCTAATGTCATTGCCAATGCAAAAGTAAAAAAAGTACAGAAAGCAATTGGCATGGAAATTGTGAAATAAAATAGAAGCGATACTTGATTAGCAGGTATCGCTCTTTTTAATTCAGCCATCAAAAAAGGTGTGATTTTACACACCTTTTAGAACAATGATAACTGATTCAAATCCTGCAATCCTTCTAATACACCCATCGCATCCAGTTTTTTAATTAAAGTACCAGATAGCTGTGTACGTTTTTCCAAATCTTCTTTAGAAAGGAATTCTGCTTCACTTCTTGCAGTTTCAATAGAACGCGCAACGTTTGCACCCAATCCATCAATAACAGTAAATGGAGGAATGATTGTTTTCACATCATCTGGATCACTTCTAAATTCCGTAGAAAGTGATTTATACAGATCAACATTCGAAATACGATAGCCTCTTGCATATAACTCTTCACATGCTTCTAATGTATCAAACAATGATTTTTCTTTGTTTGTGACTGGATTGATCGTATCTCTAGAATTCTGACGATCCTGGATATCTTTCATACGCACACGAATGGCTTCAATACCCTTTGACATTGTATCAATTTCATATGCATCACAACGATGTGTAAAGAACTGGATATAGAAGTTCTGTGGTTCATGCACTTTATACCAGGCAATTCTAACTGCCATCATAACATAGGCAACCGCATGTGCTTTTGGGAACATGTACTTGATTTTTTTACAAGAATCAATATACCAGTCAGGTACATTATGTGCCTTCATGTCTTCTTCCCATTCTGCCGTAAGACCTTTTCCCTTACGTACAGATTCCATGATCTTAAACGCATCCAATGGTTTCAGTTTTTTATCTAATAGATATGTCATGATATCGTCACGACACGCAATCACTTCACTTAATGGATGCCCTGCCTGTACGAGCGATTGTGCATTACCAGCCCAGACGTCAGTACCATGTGTCAGACCAGAAATCATTACAAGTTCTGAGAATGATGCTGGTTTTGTTTCTTCAAGAACACGACGTGTTATACGTGTACCAAATTCTGGTAAACCTAAGGCACCATTTTCTTTCTTATAGATTCTTGGATCTGCATGTAAAGCATCATCACAATAGAACAAAGAAAGTGTTTCTGGATCATTCATTGGAATATCCAGAGGTTTGACTGTACCAATTCTTTGCAGCATACGAATCGCAGTTGGATCAACATGTCCAAGAATATCAAATTTCAATACATTATCATGAATATCATGGAAGTCGTAATGCGTTGTCATCCATGCAGCTGTTGGATCGTTGGCTGGATACTGTACTGGTGTAAAGTCTTCTGCTTCATACTCATCAGGAATGATGATAATACCACCAGGATGCTGTCCTGTTGTTCTTTTAACGTTTGTACAGCCTTTTGCCAGATAATCTTTCATTGCACGACGCATATCTTCACGATGCATCTTTTCACAATATCCCGTAACGTAACCATATGCTGTTTTATCTGCGACAGTACCAATGGTACCGGCTCTGAACGCATGATTTGCGCCAAATACTTCTTTAATGAATTCATGAGCTCTCCATTGATATTCATTGGAGAAGTTTAAGTCGATATCAGGTACCTTATCAGCATTAAATCCTAAGAATGTCTGGAAAGGAATGTTCTGTCCATCCCCTTTCATAATGCCTCCGCACTTTGGACATTTCTTCTCTTCAAGGTCAAATCCACTCTTTACTTCTGGATCATCGATCCATTCAGTATAGTGGCAGCATGTACAGCGATAATGTGGTTTTAATGGATTTACTTCTGTAATGCCTGACATTGTAGCTGTAAAGGAAGATCCTACAGATCCACGGGAACCTACAACATATCCATCCTTGTTGCTCTTTTTTACAAGCAGGTGCGCAATATAATAGTGCACATCAAATCCATTTGTAATGATGTTGTTCAGCTCAAATTCCAGACGCTCTGATACTTCTTCAGGTATCTTTCCTTCAAACTCATACATTTCTTTCGCTGTCTTGTGACAGATATTACGCAGTTTATCACCAGAAGCTTCAATGTGTGGCGGAAATGTTCCACTAGGAACAGGACGAATATTTTCATCAATGGAATCAAACAGTTTATTTGGATTATCTATCACAAGCTGCTGAACAAGATCTTTATCCTCCAGCCAGTCAAATTCACTGCACATTTCATTTGTCATACGAATATGCTGATCCGGATTCTTTGTACGAAGTCTTAAATCATCATCACGGATATAGAGAGGATGTGTTGCACCACCTACACCTTGTGACATGATATAAACATCTCTAAAGATTTTCTGCTCCTTTGTACAGTAATGTGCATCACTATCTGCAATCACTAGAATGCCAAGCTTCTTTGCCATAGCAATGATACGTTTCTGTACCTGTTTTAAACGTGTAATGTTTGGAATAGAACCTAATGCAATGGATGTAGAGTAATTGCCTAATGGCTGTAGTTCAATATAGTCATAGAACATCATAGCCTGTTCTAATCGAGCATCTTCACCATTACATGCAAGTTTAAATAATTCACCATTCAGACATGCAGAACCAATTAACAGATTATGACGATGTTCCTGGATATCACTACGCGTAACGCGTGCTTCTGCCGCAACGTCTGTACCTTCTTTTCCACTTGCTTTTCCCATGACCGCAAGTGTTTTTGTATTACTCTTTGTAACAAGACGATACAGATCTCTCATACCATCCTGGTTTTTAACAATCGCACAAATATGTGATCTTCTAACCTTTTTAAAGATTTCATCATCCTGTGTCTTTTCCTGCAGATCATTGATCGTAACACAGCCATACTGATCCTTTGCATCTTTTAGAAGACACATAAATACACCAGAAAGACTTTCTGCATCGTAGTCAGCTCTATGTGCAACTTCTTCATCATATTCCACGTGATAATAACGTGAGATATTACCTAAACGATATGCTCTACGATTTCTCAAGATAGCACGAGAAAGATCTAAAGTATCGATAACTGTATTTTTTAATTGCGGACGATGGATTCTTCTTAACTCTTCATTGATAAAGTGATAGTCAAAACTTGCATTATGTGCAACAAGAACACCATCCCCAATCCACTCCAGGATTTCATCAATGCATTCATTAAAAGGCTTTGCATCTTTGACCATATCATTTGTGATATTTGTCTTATGAGAAATGAATGGTGGAATTGGAATTGGCGGTTTGATAAACATCTGCAGACGATCTACGACTGTCTGGTTTTTGATCTTGACCGCACCAAATTCAATGATGTGATCATAATATGCTGATAGTCCAGTTGTTTCTAAGTCAAAAGAAATATATTCAGCATCATCGATCTTGGTATCTACACCATTTCTAACAATCGCTAAACAGTCATCAACCATATTTAATTCACAGCCAAAGCCAACACGGAATCCTCTTTCAGGATCTTTTTTCGCAAGAGATGCGCCTGTATTATAGGCTTTGACAAAAGACTGTACGTCTGCGTGGTCCGTAATCACAATACCACGATGACCAATATTATATGCATATTTTACGATACTGACAGGATCACATACACCATCCATTTCACTCATATTGGAATGCATATGGAATTCAATTCTCTTCTTTTCTGCCGTATCTTTTTCTTCCGATTTTTCTAAGACTTCAATTTCCTGTGGCATGATCACAAGATCTTTCGCAAAGTTATCAAACTGAATGGAACCATACACACGTACATAGTTTCCTTCTCCATAGCTGGAAAGAATTTCACGTGTGATGCCTCTGCCTTCAAAACGTTTCATGATCATTGCATCTGTACCATCAAAAATGGCCATTGTCTGGATCATACGATCATTTTTTGTAATTGTCTTTTCTTCCTGGAAGATTTCTCCTTCAAACTGAATGTCAGAAATTGGATCTTTGATATCTTTCAGATTGATACGGGTATAGTCTTCCATCTTTAAGCGACGGTAATTATTTTTTTTCTTTTCTACTGGTTTTTGCTGAAAAGTTTGTTCCTTTTCTGGAATGACATTCATGACAACTTCTCGTACATCTTCAACATGTGGTGCATTGGTAATGCATTTGACATGGATTGTCAAACCACACGAAGCCAGATCATTTTCTATATCATTTACATATACACTGCTTCTTTCAACATCTTCCTGTGAATTTAACAGGAAAGAAATTGTTTTAGAATCACTGTCATATGTAAAAACAGTATGTGCAAGATCACTATAGTCGCCATGAATTTTTGCCAGATAGCTTAAATACTTTTTGATTCCGACAATATTTGTATTGCATTGATCACTATGAATCAATAATTGAATATGACAGCCTGTCATTTCTTCAATCCCATAGCAAAAAGAAGAATAGTCTTCAAAAGATAAAACGTCGTACGTATGTAATGTAATTTCCACGATATTTTCCTTCTGGAACATACGTACACGTTCAATCGTACTATCCGTTAACTGTGAGGATAAATCATTAAATTTACCATTCGCAAAATCTTTAACAAGTAATTTCATAGCCCACCTATTATACATCAGAAAGCGATTTATTTATCTTCAATTTCTTCATGCAGTGTTAGATAAACATTTTTCGCAACAGCCTCTGGAACAACCTTTGCAAGATCTTCTACTGACGCTTCTTTTAATTTTGTGATGCCGCCAAATGCCTTTAACAGATCTTTCTTTCTTTTTGGTCCAACCCCTTCAATATCATCCAGGATGGATTTTGTCTGTGCCTTGCTTCTAAGCTTTCTATGGTAGCTGATCGCAACACGATGCACTTCATCCTGCATTCTTGTTAACAGGAAAAACAATTCACTGTTCTTATCGATTTCAACAGTATTGCCATCGGTATCCATCAGTGCATTTGTAGAATGCCTGTCATTTTTTACAAGACCCATCAATTTGATTGTGTCAGATAAATCTAAAGCATCTAGAATTTCTTTTGCCGCTTCAATCTGGATCCATCCACCATCAACAATAATTCCATCTGGAAGTCTTCCGTTATCTTTCAAAAGTCTAAAATATCTACGGTAGATGACTTCCTTCATCGAATCAATATCAGAATTGCCTGTATGCAGCTTAAACAGACGATAGTCATTCTTTCTAGGTTTTCCATCTTCATATACAACACAGCTTGCAACAGTAAATGCACCAGAAATATGAGAGTTATCAAATAGTTCAACACGATTCATCGGATGGCGTGCAATTGCATTCAGCTGACGAATGGCTTCTTCTGTTTTCTTGTCTTGTTTTTCAATCACAGAAAACTTCAGATCTAATTGCGTCTTTGCATTTTCAATACACATATCTATGAGTTTCTGACGGTAGCCCTTCTGTGGCTGAAAGATTGGAAATGGGAGTACTTCCTGGATTGTTGCAATATCCATATCTAATGGCAATACAAGTTCTCTTGCGGCTGGATTTGCTTCATAGTACTGAAACAGAAAGGAAATAAACTCTTCCTGTGCGTCGCCATATAATGGTTTGAGCTTATATTCTTTGTTTAAAATCGTACCTTTTCTTACGAGCATGCCTGCAATTGCAAGATAGCCTCGATCTGTATAATAGGCAAAGATATCACGATCTCCTCGATTATCCTTTTCAATATTCTGTTTGTCACTGACAACTTTAGAAATAGATTCCAGCATATTTTTATACATCAGTGCTTTTTCAAATTCCAGATTTTCACTTGCCTGGATCATTTTTTCCTTGATATCTTTTTCGACATCTTTTGTATCACCATTCATAAAGGATACAACGCTGGAACAGTATTCTTCATAGACTGCAGGATCAATTTCTTTTTCACAAGGTCCTAGACACTGTCCCATATGATAGTAAAGACATAATTTGTCTCCCATATGATTGCATCTACGGAATGGAAACATTCCCTGCAGAAGCTTTAATGTATCCCTGGCAGCATTGGCATCAGGAAAAGGTCCAAAGTATCGTGCACGCTTATCTTTTTTAATATCACGTGCTACGGATAGTCTTGGATATGTTTCTCTTGTGAGTTTGATGTATGGATAAGAAGAATCATCCATAAATTGAATGTTATATTTCGGACGATTCTTTTTGATCAGATTGATTTCCAGAACCAATGCTTCTTTTTCAGTCTTAGTGACAATAAAATCAAAATCATCAATATTTTCTACAAGCTTTGTTGTTTTAAAGTTATGTACACCAACAAAGTAGGAGTTCACGCGATTATGCAGGTCTTTGGCTTTACCTACATAAATGATTTCTCCATTCTTATCCTTCATCTGATAGCTTCCTGGACTATGTGGAAGCTGTGATAGTTTTGCTTTGATATATTCTCTATCCATAGATTTACTTCATTGTAACGATCGTTGCACCTGTACCGCCTTCTTGTGGCATGCCCAATCGAAATTCTTTGACACCACTGTCACGTTTTAATCTTTCGTGAACAGCTTTACGGAGTCTGCCAGTACCATCTCCATGAATCACACGGAAACTCTTTAATCCATTGAGAGAAGCCTGGTCCATGTAGCTGTCCAGTTTCTCCATGGCTTCATCTACATGCAAGCCAATCAGATTTACTTCTAAAGGCATTGTTGTAAATAAAGAACGCCCTGTATTGATACTGACATTGTCCTGTTTCTTCATCTTTGGAAGTACATGAATACTTGGACGAATCTGGTTTGGTTTCACGCGTACTTCCCTGCCATTCATTAAAATTGTAATATCTTTCTTCTTGATAGAAATGATTTCACATACTTGTGAATTACCTTTGAGTTCAACCGCATCTCCAACATGGAATACGTATTGTTTTTCTTCTTCCTCTTCTTGTGGTGTATCATAGAAAGAATTCAATTCCTGGACTGCCTGCAATGCTTCATGATACTTGAATTGTTCCTGACGTTTGCGAATATCTTTTAAGATACGGTTTGCTTTATTCTGCACTGTAGCAACATAGGCATCTGCTTCTTTCTTTGCCTTTATCTGCAGGTTTTCTTTCTGCTTTTCTAATGCATCTTTTTCTTTTGTTAACTGTTTCTTCAGCTTTTCAATATCAGCAAGCTGCTTGTTTAACGCATCCTGTTTGAGTGTTGCTTCATTGAGTTCTTTTTCTAGCTGTTCAATCAGTTCGTCTTCTTTTGTTTTTGCCTGATTCTTCAAATATCTTGCATATTTTACAATCGATTTTGGAAGGCCATATCTCTCCGCAATTTCAAATGCATTGGATTGACCACTCATTCCTTCAAGATAACGATACGTTGGAGACAATGTATTTGTATCAAACTGTACGGAAGCAATCATGATATCTGCATGTCTTTTTCCATATGCCTTTAAACGGTCATAGTGTGTTGTCAAAACGGCCATCGTACCAAGATGACGCAATTCATTTAAAATAGAAATGGCAAGTGCTTCTCCTTCTCTAGGATCTGTACCAGAACCAACTTCATCTAACAAGACAAGAGAATCTTTTGTTGCATACTGACATACTTCTGCCTGTTTCTTCATATGTGATGAAAAAGAAGACAAGGAAGATTCGACAGACTGTTCATCTCCAATATCAACGAATACACGATCAAAGAATGGAATCACGGCTTCTTTACAAGGAATAGGCATTCCACAATATGTCATTAGTGTAAATAAGCCAATGATTTTCATGGAAACTGTCTTGCCGCCTGTATTTGGACCTGTAATCAATAATATCTTCTTTTCTTTTGTTAAGTGATAGGAGTTGCTGACAACCTTCAAAGGATCAATGAGTGGATGACGTGCATCTGTAATAGAGATTTCTTTTTCTTTTGTTAAAGAAGCTGCCGTTGCATCACGATCTTTCCCCCAGGATGCTTTTGCAAAAATACAATCAAGAATCGCAACTGTTTCAATGTTTGCCTTTTCTTCTTCAGCAACGCTACTAACAGCTTTGGAACATTCTTTCAGTATTTTCGCGATTTCTTCCTGTTCTGAAGATACAAGTTCCTGTTTTCTGTTATTGATGGAAATGAGTGCTGGCGGTTCGATGTATGATGTATTTCCAGATTGGGAATCTCCATATACAAATCCACCAAATGTATTCTTGTCACTTGCCTTGACAAGTACAACACATCTGCCGTTACGGTTTGTGATAATGCCATCAACACATGTATCTTTGTGAGACTTTAAAAAGTGAGTTGCGACTGATGTAATTTCTGCATCAATATTTCTTAACTGCGCGCGAATTGTTTTTAATGCAGGTGTTGCATTATCTTTGATTTCACCGTATTCATTAAGACAATGATTTAACATTGTTTCTACTTTTGTATGTACGATCAGTGTTGAATAAAGATCATTGAGTGCTGGATGTGCAATATCACTGCATGTCTTTTCATATGACAAGATTGCCTTGATGCCTAAAATGACCTGATATTCTTTCAAGAGATCAAAGGAAGAAAGCATTCTGCCTTTTAAAGCATTGTCTAAGATTTCTCGAATATCATGGAACCCCTGAATTGGCAGTGAACCATATTGAACAGTACAAGCCAGTGCTTCTTTGATTCTTTCGTTTTCCTGTTGAATCAAAAGTGATTCATATGTTGGTTTTGTATTTTGAATCAGCTTTTTTCCTAAAGAAAAACAGCTGTATTTTTCTACCTGCTGGAGGATTGTGTTTAACTCTAATGCATTTTCAATAGACATATCTTATTCTCCCTGTGAGAAGATTTTTTGAAACTCTTCTAAACTGTTTTTGTTCTGCTCCACTTCCTGCAGCATTTCAGAAAGCATATCTGCCTGCTGAAGTGGAAGTGAAAATGAAGTAAATACAAGTGTACCTGCTTCCTTGATTGGTGAAAGTATCGTTTCATTTACAATCATAGAACCATGATAAAATACGGGACTTTCCAGTACAACGCATATTACCAGACACCAGATGCATGTCTGTATGAGACCTAATATCATACCTGATACACTTGACACAAAGTGATAGCCAGGCATCGTCTGCAGTACTTTGAGCAAGAAATCTAGAAGCATGCATACAATACGGAATACTAGAAATAAAATTACAAAATAGAGCAGTCGATTTGCGAGTATGTAGTACTGTGCTGTGAGCGTCTGTAAAAGTGGATCTAAATTTGTATTCCTGATCAAAGGCATGGAAGTACTTAAGTTTTCAGAAAACATCCATGCAAGATAAAAGGAAGCAATCGTTCCAGCAAGTGACAATAAAGAACGTAACAGTCCTTTGCGATATCCATTCCACATGCATACGAATGCAAGCAGGATTACAATGCCATTAACTGGCATGATCATTGATTCATTTAAATTTACCATATGTGCTATTTTACCATCATTGTATTCAATGGTACAATTGAATACATGCCAAACGTCATAACATTAAAGTTAACACACGCGCAAGAAGCGAAATTATACGAAGCATGGAGTGAAAATGCAAAAACACCACCACAATATGCCAAATGGCAGCTGAAATGTGAGAATTGCGTCATTACCTGCTATACATCTGGAAAGACAGTCTTTCAGGGAAAGGAAGCAAATGTATATGCTTCTCCATTTATGGAAGAAGAATTGATGCAGCCTAAGCTTGCAGTGAAGGATACCCTTCCACAGGCTGGTTCAGATGAAGTTGGTACAGGAGATTATTTTGGACCTGTTGTTGTATGTGCCGCAATCGTAGATAAGAATACAGATGCCCTTCTGCATTCTTTAGGTGTTAGAGATTCTAAGCAGCTCAAAGATGAAGATATCTTAAAGATTGCACCTGAAATCATAGCGAAGGTTCCACATTCTTTACTCATCGTAGATAACAAGAAATATAACGCTGTACATGAAACAAACAACCTCAATGCGATCAAGGCAAAACTGCATAATCAGGCATACGTCCATCTAAATCGCAAATATGGCTTGCCACAGCTCAAAGTCATTGATCAGTTCACACCAGAAAGAAGCTATTACCGTTATATTCAAAATGAACCGATGGTCATTCGAAACATTCACTTTGAAACAAAGGCAGAAGATAAATATATTGCGGTTGGATGTGCATCTGTTATTGCACGCTATGCCTTCTTGAAGAAAATGGAAGAAATGGATACAAAATGGAATATGCATCTTGCAAAAGGTGCTGGAAGCAATGTCGACGCATGTGCAAAACAGTTTGTGAAGCAATATGGTTTTGATGCGTTAGAAAGTGTTGCAAAAATACATTTTAAAAACACAGAGAAACTGAAGTAAGTTCTCTGTGTTTTTTTACTGTTTTCTTTTCGGTGTCATTGACCAGTATACAAGATTCATCAATATGACAATGATCATGATCAGAAACAAGCCAATCCAGAATCCAAGATCAATTCCAAAGGATTCTGCAGTACCAAAATACAACATCCACAAATCTCTCCAGCTCATAGCCATTCTCCATAATGACGTACATACGCCTTCTTAATACTTGTTACTAGAAGCATGTAAAGTAGAATGCATGGAATCAGGAATACAAAGTATTCTTTTGGTAATGCCACAAAGCCAAGGGATGTACCAAATGGCGTAAATGGAATGATTGTTAATGCGCCAATACCAATGATGCTTAATAGTGTGACGGTCATAGATGCATGGCTTTGAATGAATGGGAGTTTCTTTGTACGGATCATATGAATGACAAGTGTCTGGCTCCACATGGATTCTACGAACCATCCAGCCTGGAATAAGCCAATGTATTGTGCCTGCATTGCTAATAACTGTGCACTAGAATAATATGCAGGAAGTTCATTAAACAATACACCATTAGAGATAAACATTGGACAGAATACAAAGTACATAAAGATATATGTCAAGAAATCAAAGATAGAACTTGTAGGTCCAATCCAGATCATAAAGCTAGCAATTGATGAAGCATCCCATTTCTTCGGCTTAGCGATGAATTCTTCATCAACGTTATCCCAAGGAATTGCGGTGCAGCACATATCATAGATGAGATTTAACATCAAGATCTGTACACTCATCATTGGTAGGAATGGCAGCAAGGTAGATGCTGCAAGAACTGAGAACATATTTCCAAAGTTACTGGACGCTGTCATCTTAATATACTTGATCATATTGGCATATGTCTTACGGCCTTCAATAATGCCCTGTTCCAGTACCATTAAATCTTTTTCGAGAAGTACAATATCTGCACTTTCTTTCGCAACGTCTACTGCAGTATCAACTGAAATGCCAATATCTGCTTCTTTCATTGCTGCAGCATCATTGATGCCATCCCCCATATAGCCAACCGTATGACCATTCTCTCTTAAGATAGATACGACACGTGCTTTTTCATTTGGGGTCATTTTCGCAAATACTTCTGTTGTTTCTGCAGCTTTGGCAAGTTGTGCATCACTCATCTTTTCAATATCACTGCCAAGAAGCATATTCATAACTTCTAAGCCAACCTGTCTGCAGATAGTTGCAGCAACCTTATCGTTGTCTCCTGTTAAAATCTTTGTTGCAACACCATGGTCTTTTAATGCTTGGATGGCATCTGCCGTAGATTCTTTTGGTGGATCAAGGAATGCAAGATATCCAATCAGAACCATATCAGATTCATCTTTTACGCCAAATGCACCTGCTGGAGATGGATTGTTTTTCTGTGCGAGTGCAAGTACGCGGAATCCCTGCTCATTCAGATCATCCACAGTCTTCAAAATGCGTGTACGTACGGTATCTGTTAATGGTTCTATACTGCCGTCTAATTCTGCATAGGAACAGATGGAAAGCATTTCTTCCACTGCACCTTTTGTTACCATTTGTGTCTTGCCGTTTTTATCCTGTACTACAGTTGTTAAGCGACGTCTTGTAAAATCAAATGGAATTTCATCTACTTTTGTATAGTTTTCAGATAGATCAACAAGCATTGGATCATTTGCTTCCTGTTCTTCTGTTTTATGAATGATTGCAATATCCATGAGATTCTTGTAGCCTGTCTGGAAATAGCTGTTTAAGTATGCATGTCTGAGTACTCTTGCATCATCTTTACCATTGACATTTAAGTTATATTCCAGAACAACCTTGTCTTGTGTCAATGTACCAGTTTTATCTGTACATAGAATATCCATTGCTCCAAAATTCTGAATGGAATTTAGATTCTTTACGATTGTCTGTTTTTTGCTCATGGAAACAGCACCTTTGGATAAACAGGTTGTTACGATCATTGGCAGCATTTCTGGTGTTAAACCAACGGCAATGGAAATACCAAACAAGAATGCATCCAGCCAGTCACCTTTTGTTAGACCATTGATTAGAAATACAAGCGGTACCATGACAAGCATGAAGCGAATCAGTACCCAGGATACCGCATTGACACCCTTTGTGAAATTTGTTTCAACTGCTTCTTTTGCTACTTCAGAAGCCATGGAGCCAAATAAAGTATTATCACCAACACATACCGCTACAGCAGTAGCACTGCCTGAAATGACATTGCTTCCCATAAATGCAATATTGGAATATTCTGTAATACTATCTTTTTTATTGTTGATAAGAGCTGTCTTTTCAATTGGTTCACTTTCTCCTGTTAATGAAGATTGTGATACGAACAAGTCTTTTGCTTCAATGATTCTAACATCCGCAGGAATCATATCTCCTGCAGATAAATGTACGATATCCCCTGTAACCAATTCATCCATAGGAATTTCAATCTTTTCTTTTTCATCACGCGTGACTGTACATGTTGTGGTAATCATTGCAAGCAGTTTTTCTGCCGCATTTCCACTTCTAGATTCTTGCAGGAATCGTAACACACCGCTGATAATGACCATCATTAAAATAATCATGGCAGTTGTTGGATCAAAGTCATCTGGTGTTCTTCCTAGCATATGAAAGTGTGGAAATATCATATCTGTCAATACAGACACAATGGTCAGACAGAATAGAATTGCGGTAAATGGATTTACAAATGCGCCATACAGACGTTTTGCGACGGATTTCTTTTTTTCATGTGTTACTTTGTTGCTGCCATAGAGATTACGCTGATTTTCTACAGCATTTTCATGCAATCCATACATTGATGTATGCAGATTTTCTAATACATCCTTGATGGAATTCGTTGCCGCATATAAAATACGGTTATTCATTTCGTCCCGAATGACTGCCTTTTCACTAACTTTGCGAACGGCAATACGATTATTTTTCTTTTTCATTGTCATACCCTCCTTCTTTTTCAAAAGCAGAACGTCATTCAGGAATATTTCTCGAATGCGTGTCATTGCTTTCGTATTGTTAAATGTTTTCGTTTCTCTTCACCTATGATTGCGCCACCTCCTTCTGACAATGAAAGAATACAAAAAAAGCAAGGACATTCACATGGCGAAAACCTTGCGAATTCCTTGCGATTTTGCAAGAATTAAAACTGATCATTAAATTTATATCCAATGCCCCAGATTGTCAAAATATACAGTGGTGCATCTGGATCTGGTTCAATCTTTTTTCTGAGCTTTCGAATAAAAGCCATAATATTACTATCATCCAGCAGATAGTCATTCGACCATACTGCACGATAGATTTGTTCCTTCGTAAAGACTTCACCTCTATTTTCCGCAAGAAAATACAGGATATCAAATTCTTTTGGTGTCAGAGAAACTTCTTTTTTCTGCATGATGACTCTTCTATTTTTTGGATAGATTTCCATCTCTCCCACTTTAATGACATCATTTACAACGGGAATTGTCTCTGTTGTATTGCTTAACAGCAGTGAGCTGACTTCTCCTGTCATCATTTCCTGTAAAGCGGAAAGGAGTTCTTCACAACATGTACTTTCTGGTGGATCTTGAAGTAACTGTTTTAAAAGCCATTCTTCAAAGGATGGATCTATTGAAATCAAACGAATATTCTTTTTCATACGTGATCCTCCTTTAGATCAATTCATGGTATTTTGACTGATAGAATGTTTTGATGATCGTTGTAAAGAGCATATATAATACAACTACAATGAATAGATAAATGAAATACCATGATGGAAGTTTCATAAAGCCAAAGAAGGAAGCTCCTTTTGGAAACGTAAATGCGGTAAAAGCTATCATACCGATGAGTGTAATACAGATCACAGGGAGTGATGACCGACTTTGCATGAGTGGTATTTTTCTTGTACGTAAAAAATGCAGAATCAATACCTGTGTCCACATGGATTCTAGAAACCATCCTGTCTGAAATAAAGCGATGTATTGCTGCTGAAGGGATGGATCACTGATTTCTAGATACGTTGCACCACAGAAATATGGACACACTATAAAATACAGGAATAGAAATGTAGCGATATCAAAGATTGAACTGATTGGTCCAAACGACAACATGAATCTTCCCAGCGTTTTTCCTGACCAGTCTTTTGGAGCAAGTGTATCTTCAATATCAACGTTATCCCATGGCAGAATAATACACAACACATCGTATAACAGATTTAATAACAATATCTGTATCGCAGTCATTGGAAGGAATGGCAAGAATGCGCTAGCACATACAATGGATAGAATATTGCCGAAGTTGGAACTAGCAGTAATCTTGATGTATTTCAGCATATTCGTAAATGTTTTTCTTCCTTCTACAATTGCTTCTTCTAAAACACCAAGATCTTTCTGTAAAAGAATGACATCTGCCGCATCTTTTGCAGCATCCACTGCATTATCGACAGAAATTCCTACATTTGCTTCACTCAGGGCTGGAATATCATTGATGCCATCTCCTAGAAATCCTACGGTATGTCCGTTCTGCTTTAATATATCTACGATACGGTATTTCTGTCCTGGGGTGAGTTCACAGAATACATGTACTTGTTCTACAACATCAGCTAATTGCAGATCTGTCAGCTCATCAATCATTGCACCTGTATAGATAAAATGCGATGAAATTCCAACTCTACGACATACGGATATTGCAACATCTTTCTGATCGCCGGTGAGTATTTTTGGAACGACTTTCAATCTCTGCAATGCCTCAATGGAAGCTTTGACTGTTTTCTTTGGAGCATCAAAGAATGCCAGGTATCCCATTAAGATAAGATCTTCTTCATCTGATGGTTCAACATGTGTTTTGGTTGAGAGATTTTTCTTTGCGATGGCTATGACTTTCATACCATCCTTTAACATCTCATCAACAATGGCATTGACACTTTCTATCTTGTCTTCTTCCATTGGCATTACTTGATGACGATATTCAATGTATTTGCATCTTTTCGTGATATGAGAGACTTCACCTTTGACAATGAGTATATTTTCATCATCATTTTTGACTAGCGTACTTACAATTTTTCTAGAATAATCGAATGGAATTTCATCTGTTTTCTGATAGTTTTGAATCAAGTCTTGAAAATACTTCTCTTTTCCTGGCATAGATTCACATGACACGATTGCATGATCAATTGGATTGCGTACACCAGAATGATAATAACTATTTAAATAAGCATAATCTAAAACTTCACTGCTTTCATTTCCAAGTACATCCATATAGTATTCCAGTAAAATATTTTCATTTGTTAATGTACCTGTTTTATCCATGCATAGTACATCCATACTTCCAAATCCCTGCATGGCATTGATATCTTTAATGATTGTTTCTTTCCGTGACATGATAAGACTGCCTCTGGCAAGACACGCACTGATGACCATCGGCAGCATTTCTGGAATTAAACCAACCGCAACAGATAAAGCAAATGTAAAAGATTCGAGCCAGTTGCCACCGGTGATGCCTAGTAGAATGAATACGATTGGAATTAAAATTGCAATGAATCTTAGCATGACAAATGCAATGGAATTGGCACCTTTCTGAAAGTCATCTTTTTCGTTCAGATCTTTGGAAAGAAAGCTTCCATAGAGCGTATCTTTACCTGTAGCGATTACAATGCCTTCTAGCTGTCCACTGATAATTGTTGTCGCCATAAAGGCAAGATTATCTATCTGCATTAAATTTACATCACAGTTGTATTTCAGCTTCTCTGCATGTTTTTCTAGAATTGTGCTTTCACCTGTAATTGCAGCTTGAGAAATAAATAAGTCATGTACATCAGTTAAACGTAGATCTGCAGGAACACGATCTCCTGCAGATAGAAATACAACATCTCCAACAACGAGCTCTTTCGCAGGTATTGTTATCATTTTACCATCTCGTTTGACTTTGATCGTTTCATGAATCATTCGATCCAGCTGCATAGAAGCATTCATTGCGCGTAATTCCTGAATAAAACGAATGATTCCACTGATTAAGATCATGATAAAAAAAATGATTGTGGTTGTAGCATTTTTGGAATAATGAGATCTTAAAAACACATCTGTAATCAATGAAATGATTCCGATTACAAATAGAATCATATGAAATGGATTGATAAATGCACGACGCAGTCGATACATCATTGTATCTCGATGCTGTTGTTCATCAAAACAATTGGAACCAAATATTTTACGCTTTGTTTCAATCTGTGCAGATGATAAACCATTTTCAGATGTTTCCAAGTCATGATAAATCTTAGATATATCTAAAAATGCATATCGTTTGATACGACGATCAATGAATTTTGTTTTCAGCACAAGGAGTCCTCCTTTGTACCTTTAGTTTAACATTGTACATATTGATTATGTTGTCTTATTTCTTGCTTTTTTCTTGTTTTTTTAGATGAAAATGAAGTTTTGTATATGAGAAATTTTATTTGAATTCATCACACATTTCTACACATTGTTTCAAAAGTATTTTCATGTCTCTTATAGTAAAATATAAGTGGCAGAAATGCCATGAGTTACCAGAAACGGTAGGCGGTTGGCTCCCTCAATTGTTAGCTTCATAGAAAGGAAAACAAGAGAGGGTTCTTTTCTTAGATATCCTCTTTTGAGGAATTGCATATGACAATGGATTCACTGATTGGTGTAATATCGTTGATATTCTCAATCTTTAGTTTTTGTATCGCAGTTGATTCCTATCTGGAATCAAAAAATAAAAAGAAAAATGACCGCTAGACTCTTCCAAACTTTAGTGGTCATTTTCAACTAATCTTGGAGTCAACCGCTCATTGGTAACTCTTTTTTACATCTTTATATTAGCACAAATACAAAAAATGAAAAGATTACATACGAATCTTTTTACAAGTTTATTGAATTGGTAAAGAAAAATGACCGCTAGTAGCTTCCAAACTTTAGTGGTCATTTTTAACTAAATGTGGAGTCAACCGCTCATCGGTAACTCTTCATTAATATAATAGCATAAAATTATTATGCCATGTGTTCTTTAATGATATTTGTGATTTCAATTGCAGCACGATCCACATCATCATTACATACGACATATTCATACTTGTCTTTTAATGCAAGCTCACACTTTGCCTTCGCAAGTCTAGATTCGATAACATCATTACTTTCTGTACCTCTGCCACGAATTCTCTTTTCTAATTCTTCCATGCTTGGTGGAACGATAAAGATTGTTAATGCATCTTTTGCTTTCGCCATGACTTGTTGTGCACCCTGTACTTCAATTTCAAGCAGAACATTCTTTCCTTCATTTCTTAAACATTCCACTTCCTTTAAAGGTGTACCATAGCAGTTTCCAACAAATTCTGCATGTTCCAGCAATTCACCGTTGTCGATGGCTTCCTGGAATCTTTCCTTTGTAACGTAGTAATAGTTTACGCCTTCTTCTTCACCTTCTCTTTTTGCACGTGTCGTCATAGAAATAGAGAATGCAAGTTTTAAAGATGGATCATTCACAAATTTCTTTAAAATTGTTCCTTTTCCTACACCACTTGGTCCACTCAATACAATCAACAAACCTTTATTTTCCATCATTCACCTCTTTTGTTTGCATACTAGATTACTCTTTTTCATTTGTTGCGTCAATGGTATGATAGTACTCATTAAAGGATGTAAAGAACAATGGCATTAGATGGTATTTTATTACACAAAATTATTCCGGAACTCGCTGGCAGTCTTCCGATGAGAATACAGAAAATTTATCAGGTTTCTACAACAGAAGTATTATTTCAGGTACATACAAACAATGGCAAAAAACAGCTATTGATCAGTACGCATTCTGAATATAATCGTTTGTTATTTACAACAAGAAGCTATCCGACTCCAAAAGAGCCAGGCAATTTTGTTATGCTTTTAAGAAAGTATCTGGAAGGCGGTATCATTGAAGAAATTACACAGGCTGGCCTAGACCGCTGGTGTACGATGAAGATCCGTAGAAGAAACACATTAGGAGATGTTGAATATATTCCTTTGTATGTTGAACTGATGGGAAAATATGCAAATGTCATTCTCGTTGGTGCAGATGGAAAGATCATTGATGCATTAAAGAGAATTCCTCCATTTGAAAATCAGAAGCGTGTCATTCAGCCAAATGTGCTGTTTACGCCAGCCACTCCACAAGATAAAAAAGATCCATTTCTAGATCATACAATTGATCCAAATGTATCTTTAACAAAACAGTTTGCTGGCTTTTCACCTTTTCTTTCCAGGGAGATTGAATATCGCTTATCTATGAATGAAAGCTTTGCGGATATCATGCATGAAATTGAATGTTCAGATTCTTTGTATGTTGCCAATGTGAATGATGTTCCTGTATTCCATTGCATTCCTCTTACAAGTATTGGCGAATGCAGGAAATACCCATTGATGGAAGCTTTTGATATTCTATACTTCCACAAGGAAGAAAAAGAAAGAATCAAATCCATTTCTGGAGATATCTATCACTTTGTAAAGAAAGAATTGAAACATCAGTCAACAAAGCTTCCTCGTCTATTGAAGAGCTATGATGAAGCAAAGGATTGTGAAAAATGGAAGGTATATGGAGATCTGCTCTATACATACAATGTAAATGACACGAAAGGTTTGAAATACATCGAACTGGAGAACTATGAAGATGGTGCGATGGTCAAAGTTCCACTGGATGAAAAACTGGATGGAAAAGCCAATGCACGCAAATGCTTTACAAAATATAACAAGCTGAAAAAAGGTCAGAAGTATCTGGAAGAACAGATTGCAATCTGTGAAAATGAGATATCCTATTTTGAAGGTTTACTGGAACAGCTGGATCTTGCTGATTTTGAAACTGCCTTAGAAATCAAAGAAGAACTTGTAAAGCAGAACTACATGACTGACAAGCAGAAAAAGCCAAAGAAAAAGAAGAAGGATGATGGTCCTCATCTTTCTTCCATTACGCTTTTGAATGGCATTACAGTTACTTATGGCAAAAATAATCTGCAGAACGATGCATTGACATGGAAACTTGCCAGAAAAAGTGAATACTGGTTCCATACAAAAGGTTTCCATGGTTCTCATGTGCTTGTACATAGTGACAGGCTGGATGAAGAAACCATTCGTACTGCTGCAATGATTGCTGCATATTATTCTAAGGGAAGATATTCATCCAGTGTTCCTGTTGTCTATTGTCAGATCAAAGACCTCAAAAAAATTCCAGGTGCAAAACCTGGAATGGTACAACTCACATCGTATAAAACGATCTATATCGATCCAGATGAAGAGTATTTAAAATCGATTGGACTAGCGATCAGTTAATGACTGATCGTTTTTATTTACAATGGACATCAGCTTACGTACCTCAAACATACGCAGCTTACGATACTGTCCCTGTCTTAGATTGCCTAGATCAAGGAATGCATATTGAATACGATTCAATCGCGTTACTTCACAATTGAAGAATTCCATCATTCTTCTTACCTGACGGTTTCTTCCTTCCTGAATTGTAATCTGTAGAACTGTTTTATTTTTCTTTTCACTTCTTTGCAGAACAAATACTTCTGCAGGCAGTGTCTTTCCATCTTCCAGCTCTATGCCTTTTTCTAACAGAGCACACATGCCATCTGTCAATACACCCTTGACAGCGACTTCATATGTCTTACGGATATGATTTCTTGGATGCATTAAGCCATTGGCAAATTCGCCATCATTTGTTAAAAGAAGCAATCCTGTTGTTTCATAATCCAATCGACCGACAGGAAAGATTCTTTCCTTGCAGTCAATGATATCTACAACGGTATCTCTTTCTTTATCATCAGAAACAGAACAAATCGTTCTTTTTGGCTTATTTAAAAGATAATATACTTTTTCTTCCTTGTTGATTTCATGACCATCGACTTCAATTCTATCCTGTGTAGATACTTTGACACCCATTTCTTTCACTGTCTGACCATTGACTTTCACACGACCCTGCTGGATCATTTCTTCTGCTTTTCTTCTAGAAGCAATGCCACTTGCGGCAATGACTTTTTGTAATCTTTCCATGTACCCTCCTAATGGTGATTTCTTGTATTTCCCCAGAAGCCACTTCCCGCATGTGAATAGTCATTCATCAATACAACTGGAATTCTTCTGAATTTATCATTTTTTTCGCTTAATATCTGACACGCAGACAATCTCTTGTTTCCATCAATACATTCATAGTATCCTTCACGTACATTGACCTGTACCGCAATCGCTACGCCTCTTTTTTCTATGGACTCTAGTAAATGTCCTGGATCTGTATATGTATAGTGGATATCTTTGATATCAACGATTGTATTAATCATGTATTTCCTTCTTTCTTACACCGATAACGATGCAGCCATGCAATATTGTATACGTATGCAGGAAATTTGCAAAATTTTCTTGATGATTTCTTCTACGATAGACTGCATTATAGAAATGTGCATCAGTTTCATTGATCTTATCAAACATTGCATAATGAGCGCCTCTAGTATGCGAGTACGCAAGGATTCCTGAAGAACATGATTGAAACACATGCATTGCAGCAGAAAATCCAGGAAGTGATACAAATACATCCAAACCTTTCTGTTTGAGATAGACAACAAGCCAGAATAATTCCTGACCAGACACTTTTCCTAGTAAATTATGCTTTTCTAAGTCGTGTATGACTTCATGCATTGGCGTATATCTCCTGTTTAGCTTTAACAGGTTATATGCTGCAATCCAGCCACACCCTTTTCTTTGCGTATCAAACCATCCAAATGGAATGGATTGCATACTGCCCTGATCAATGATATATCCTTCTTCATCAAATACATGATCATCCAGTATATACCGATATGGCTCTATGATATGCTGGAAGGATTTCCCCTTTGCATAATACCCAGCAGCATTCATTAATTTACATAAAGAAGCTTCACAAGCTACAACGATCTTTTCTGGATGAAATTTCTTGATACACCATTCAGTCATAAAACAAAGATCATGAAATGTATCTTCGCTGTTTCCATACGTTTCAATTTCAATGGATACAACATCATCGTTATATGTATACGACATGATAAAAGCATCCTCAGGTGTATGCATGAGTTTCATACGATGCATATGATCCGCATCACTTTTTAACAACACAATCTTTACCATGGTGTCTTCCTGTACTGCATTGCCTGTTTCAATACTTCAGCATCATTGTCATATGTAATACAGCCCAATGCTTCGATTGGCTTCATCCAGTACATATGACTCAATTCATCCTTTTCCATATGTTCTTTGCCGCCACTCACATATGCAATAAAATAAGTATTCTCTTTTTCATTGCCATTGGAAAGCATATAATGAGTCTTCTGTGAAAACTTTGTATCCAGTTTTACTACAAGTCCTGTTTCTTCCTTGATTTCTCTAAGAGCAGTTTCTGCTTCTGTTTCATTCGATTCCATATGACCTTTGACAAAGCAATAGTGGCCGGCAAGCTGACGAATAATCAGTACTTTGGCATCTTTCTTACGGCTTTCAAAAATGACAGCACCACATGATTTTTCAATATTCGTTTTTGACATATGCATATTATAGCACAAGAAAAAAAAGACTCGTACATGCGTACGGGTCTCAGTCAATTGCACGAATACGGATCTTCCAGTTTGTACCAGTGCCTACGTTATAGGCACGTGCGAAGGAACCCTGGTTGATTGCGATACCAACACGATATACAGAGTTGATATACAGCAAAGGTGAACCAACAGGAACTTCCGCAAAGGAATGCTGGTAAACGACCTGGTTCTGATATGCAAGCATATTTTCATGGAAAATAGATACTTCATAACGCTTGCCAAATTCAGGATTCAGCTGATAGAAATCATCTCTAGAAATAGATGTCCATAAAGAACCAAAGCGTACATCAAGAATGTCGACACATCCCTTCACACTCTTTTCTTCAGCGTTATATTCTGTTTCAACAACATCCAGCTCAACAATATCAGATAGTGGAAGTTCTTTTCCAACTTCTTCATATGTGATGACTCCAGCTGCTAGTCTTGCACCTGTATATGCATATACATCACGGCCATGGAATGTATAAGATAATTCTGTATTCTTTCTACGGTTGATGCTTTCTTCGATTTCTCTGAGTTCGACGATACCTAAGTACTTGTTTAAGTGTGTTAATGTACCGTTATCTGGTGTAACGATATAGTGACCTGTCTTTGTTTTCGCAACAACTGATTTACGCTTTGTACCTACACCTGGGTCTACAACAGATACAAATACAGTACCTTCTGGCCAGTAGTTGACTGTCTGGAATAAACGATAGCTGCCTTCGAAGATGTTATATGGTGTGATGTCATGTGTTAAATGATAAAGCTTTAATTCAGTATCTACCTGTAAGGCAACACCTTCCATTGCGCTGACAGCACCATCAACAAGACCGAAATCTGACTGAAATACTAATGTCTTATTCATTTGTCTGCCTCACTTTGAAAATACAACTTTATAGTCAGCGCCATGATCTACATGGTAATTGTTTTTGAAGCTGCTCTGGTTCATAGCGAAAGAGATCTTGTTGACTTCGTTATTGTAAAGAAGTGCCTTGCCCTTTTCACTGTCACCAAAAGACTTGTAGTAAGTGATGTCTTCATCAAATAGAACTTCACCATTCTTTGAAATACATGCATGGATTGTATCGCCATGATGAATATCGAGTTTTTCGAAGTAATCCATATGGATGTTTGTCCATAGGTTGCCAAAGTTAGGATCATCAATTTCCATGAAGCCTGTGACTGTATTGCCTTCTACAACTGGTTCAGGAAGATCAAACATCTGAATATCTTCTACTGGGTAGCTTGGTCCTACCTGTTCATATGTAATGACACCAGAAGCAAGTCTAGCTGCTGTATAGCCAAATACGTCTCTGCCGCCAAAGATAGCAACACGGTCATTGTCCTTGCCCTTTAAACGGTTAATGGATTCATCGATTTCTCTGACTTCTTCAATACCGCTTGTAAGTGCGATATGTGTTAATGCACCATTATCTGGAGTGACTACATAGTAGCCATCTTTTGTTTTCGCAACACATGCTTTTCTAGATGTACCGACACCTGGATCTACAACAGATACAAAAATTGTTTCCTTTGGCCAGAAACGCATATACTGCATTAATCTGTAGGAAGCAGAATATGTATCGTACTGCGGAATCTGATGTGTCGCATCAATAATTTCAAGTGTACGGTCTACAGATTTTACAACACCATACATAGATGCAACAGCACCTTCTGCATATGTAAAGTCTGTCTGGAATACAAGCATTGGTTTAGAATAATCAATCATTTAAATAACCTTCTTTCTATTAAAATGGATAGTAAAACATTGTTTTTGTGACATAGAAACGCATCACCATGCTTAATACAAGCACTGCTAAGCTCATAAGGCATACACAGTAGTCACTTGCCTGTAATTTACGATAAGAATACCAGCTTCTTTTCTTCAGCTTGCCATAGCCTCTTAAACTCATTGCATTAGAGATGACTTCAACACGGTCTAACGTAGAGAAAATAAGTGGAATGACCATTTTGACTGTCATGACAAATCTCTTGGAGAATTTTTCTTTTTTACTCAATTCAATACCACGTGCCTGCTGGGCTAAAGAGATATTTGTATAGTCACGAATAATATCCGGGAAGTAACGCAGTGTCAAGGAAAGTGTTGTACATACTTTGTATGGAACACCAATATGGTTTAAAGAGGATGCAAATTCACTTGGATTTGTTGTAAAGATAAAGATCAAACCAAGAGGAATCATAGAAAAGTATTTTAATGTTTTGACTGCCAGATAGAACATTGTTTCTTTCGTGACAATGAAGTAGGAATTGAACTGAAATAGAATTGTACGTGTTCCATAGACTTCTGTTCCAAAGTCTGGTTCTAGAACATATGTGAGTACAATATTCATAACTAAGAAGAATAGTACATAAAGCAGTACGATCTTGATTTGCTTCAATTGTATTTTTGCAACTTTAAAAGCAATCATAGAAATGACAAGTGTCAATAACATAATGCGGTAGTCATATGTCAACATGACCGCAAAGGATAGAAACAGGAAACTGATCAGTTTTGTCAAACCAGATAAACGATGAATGAATGTATCTAGCTGTGAATAGGAAAACATTTTAATTTTCATATCTGATGTCCCCTTTCATGTTGGATAAATGTATCAATAAATGCGATACGGTCTTCAATGCCTGCTTTTGCAGCAAGCGTTGATAAACTTGTCTTTTTAAGATTTGCACGTTCAATGAGTGCTTCATTGCCAAGGACTTCACTAGGCGTAGCATCAGCAATTTTCTTACCGCCTGTTAATACAACACTTCTCGTTGTATATTCCAGCATCAAGTGCATATCATGTGTGATCATAACAATTGCGATACCCATTTCATTCAGGCTCTTCAAGAATTCCATGATTTCTGAATATCTGCGATAGTCTTGTCCAGCAGTTGGTTCATCAAGAATGATCATCTTTGGTTCTAATGCAAGAATAGAAGCAATTGTCACACGCTTTTTCTGACCATAGCTGAGTGCAGATATTGGCCAGTTTCTAAATGGATACAGACCACAGATCTTTAATGTATTTTCAACTTTTTCTTTGATTTTATCTTCACTGATGCCACGGTTTCTAAGACCCATTGCAACTTCATCAAAAATCATTGTATTACAGATCATCTGGTTTGGATTCTGTAATACAAATCCAATGCGATCTGCTCTTTCTTTGACAGACAGATCATTCATATCTGTATTTTCAAATGTCAATGTACCAGCATCTGCTTTTTCAAAGGCACAGATACATTTACAAAGTGTAGATTTACCAGCACCGTTCTTACCGACCACAGAAATCATTTCACCCTGGTGAACATCTAGAGAGACGTGATCCAGGATTGGCTTAACACCATCATAAGAGAAACATAGATCTTTGATTGTCAGTAATGGCGCAGATTCTTTTTTCTTTACACCTGTTTTATTTGTGTTGTACCAGTGAACGAGTTTTTCTTTTTGATCCTGTAAATCATAATCAGTATCATCTGCAAGATTTTTTACTTTGCTTAGATCAACATCAGCATACTTCATTGCCTGCACATACAATGGCAGACGAATTCCATTATCTTCCAGCAATGTTGTCGCAAACAATTCTTCTGGCTTACAGTCAGCAAGAATTTCACCATTATTAACAAGCACAATACGATCCACAGGACGATGCAATACATCTTCTAATCGATGTTCGATAATAATAATTGTTTTCTTCTGTGTCTTATTGATTTCATCAATCAATTCAATCACAAGCTTCCCAGTTGCAGGATCTAGATTGGCAAGCGGTTCATCAAACAATAAGATTGGCGCTTCATCAACCATAACACCAGCCATACAGACATCCTGCTTCTGCCCTCCTGATAATTCAAGTGGTGACTGTTCGAGAAACTCACCCATACCGACAAGATTAGCCACCTTTTTAACGATTTCATGCATCTTATCTGTATTAACGGCATTGTTTTCTAAAGAGAAAGCAATATCTTCACCGACATTGAGTCCAACAAATTGAGAGTCTGCATCCTGCATGACTGTACCAACAAGCTTGCTGGAGGAAAAGATATCAAGCTTTTCACTGTCATTTTCTTCAATGAACAGCTTGCCTTCTTTTTTTCCAGGATAGGCAAATGGAATCAGTCCATTAATGCAATGACCAAGTGTAGATTTCCCACTGCCGCTTGGACCAACAATCAATACCTTTTCACCTTCTTTGATTTCAAGATTGATATGATGCAGTGTTGGCTTTTTTTGTGATTTGTATTGAAAAGAAAAATCTTTAAATTCAATCATTGTTTTCATTTAAAAAGTCCTCAAAAATATAAAAAACCTGCTGATCAATAGCAGGTTCCTGTTCGTATTATTCTTGATCCAAAGAACCAGTCTTAGTACGTGTTTTAGAATATGCTGCAGCTAACAGCAGGCATACAACGATAGAAGAAATTCCATCCGCAGCGAAGCTCATTAAACCCTGCAGGAATACTTTCTTTACAGGTTCAGCATAGATAACAATATCTAAGCATGGAGCTACAAGCACCCATGCAATGGCATTTCCAATCACGTTGATGACGATAATTGCCAAGATAGTCTTTTTGTTGAATTCACCTTCATCAAGCTTTGTGTAGTAATATGCAAAACCAGCAACAAGTCCGGATACTGCAGATGCTACAACCCAGCTCCACCATGGTGAACCGTAGAAGATAAAGTCGTTGAGTGTATGACCAATTGCAGCAATCAAGCATGAAGCAACTGGACCAAACAAGCATCCAAAGAATGCAGAGACACCATAAGCCAACTGGAAGTTTGTTTCTGGAATTGGGCTAGGAATCTTTACGTAAGCGAATAGGACAAAGAATAGAGCAGCACCTAATGCTGTAGCTACCATTGTCTTTGTTGAAAATAAACTTTTCTTTTCCATATTTAATCCCCTTCTTAATGTCAATTAGTATAGTACATAAAACGCTTTCTAGCTACCAAAGTTTTTCAAAATTATCGTGAAAGCCATTACATTTTTGATGAATTCATCAAAAGAATAAAATGTTTTAGAAAAATCACAAAAAATCATACGCAATGAGCAAGATTTTAAAATTCAGTTAGATTTATACATTCTATTTCTGATTATCATTTCAGCAACACCAACTGCAGCAACCACACCAATTGCATAGAATGTAACGATTGCTGTATCACTCGTATCAGATGATTTGCTTGCCGGTTTGCCTTCTTCTATTTCAAACATAAAACTCTCTTTTACAATGGCACTGTTGTAGATACCTTCCTAATACTAATCTATTTTTTCTGTGCGGTTCATTGCTGCTACATACTGGATTTTACCAGTTTTCATAAACTCTGCAAAAACCTCTTCTTTCGCCATATAATCGTGAAAAGAAAACAAAAGCATTGCAAGTTCACTTGATAGCATATATACATTGGAACCTGTGATATAAACATTAACATAGTTTCTGTTATAAAGGCTTTCAAACATTTTCAAATAATGGAAGTTTATGAACTTTATCCAAAAAGATATATGTCATCTTATCTGTACACAAACGTTCTTTAAGATAATTGTTCAGTTTCATACAATCTTTTAATAGTTCAAAATCCAGATTTTCAAAATTAATAGAAATAATCTGTTCTGGCATGACGATATTTGCTAAGAATCTATGCTGATACTGCTTCAAAAGCACAGATTTTTCAAAGCGCAGGATTCCTCTCACAACTTTGATCTGTTGCTCATCTTTCCATGTTCAAAACAGGTCAAAATATTCTTTGTAATCAACCATATCTTCAGTTATCCTTTTTTCCCGCGATAGCATCATATAACTAGAGAAGCAAATTAGTTTCCCATTTCGGAAAGTTTTATGTCGATTAACATAATATATTTCGACTTTGGTAATATATCATTCCACGAGTCACAGCATATTTTTGAAGCGTGTAACTTTTGGGTGTAGTTGTGTGTTAGAATTAGCTTCCTTTCAAGATTTTCTGAAATCATTCAGTAAAAACTTCATCACTGTAAGAGTTGAAAGAAAAATTCATTCACATTTACTTGATCAAAGAAAAAATACCTACACTTTATTTGTGTAAGTATTTTTCATAGTTATAATGTTTTACTTTGTATTATGAATACGATTTTTAAATACGAATCCAGCAACAGCAACTGCAGCAATCACACCAACAATATAAATTACAGGATTTGACTGATCGCTTGTATCTGCAGACTTGTTATTTTTGCTTTCAGCCTTCTTCAAATCTGTCCACTGTGCATAGACTGTCATATCCTTTTCAGCAATCAATGAAGTAATCTTTGTACCATTCTTAGCTTCTGTAAACCAGCCTTCAAATTTAAATCCATCACATGTTGGATCAGATGGGAATGCAACTTCACTGCCTTCTTCTGCTTTAACAGTAGTTACGTTACCTTTTTGATCATTAAATGTGATTGTAAAGATGTTCTTTACAGGTTCACTTGGATCTGTTGGTTCTGTTGGTTCTTCCTGAAGCTTCCATAACTGTGTTCCATAGAATGGGTTTGCTGTACCAATAGCCATCCAGTCATCACTCTGCGCGAACACTCTTAAGCCATGATTGTATGGATCACCAAAACCGTTCTGTGTAACTGTTGTGAAGTCAACACCATTACCAGTTGCATACATATCAAATCCACGGATAGATGAAGATAATGTCTGTAGAATGGTCTTGAAAGCTAATAAGTTATCTCTTTCTGTAACCTGTAGTAATGTTTCTACAAGATCAAGAATTTTCTTCTGCTGATCTTCTGGTAAATTCTTAATAAGTTCCTTAACGAAATCAAGAATTTGTTCATAGCCATTAATGAACTGTTCATTACCAGTTTCATCTAACTGATCACCTAAAGATGTCAAGTTAAACATTGTGTCGACTAAGCCAGATGCTGTATCACCTTCAACTGTGTTTAGATCTTCTGGATGTTCATTAATGAATGCTTCTAAGTCAGCTGTCTGTTCATCTGTAAGAGCAATCATATCATCAAGATCACGATCAGAATATACAGAAGCTTCACTGTAACGAATTGCAGCATTTCTTCTAGCTTCTGTTAAGACATCTTCTTCTACTGTTTCTTCTTCATTTTCTTCCAAAGAAATTGGTTCAGGTGTTGGATTAGAATTCTTCTTGAGTAAGAGTTCAACCAATACCTTGATATAGTTTAACTGTTCTTCCCATTCTTCTGGTGTCTTGTTTAGTAAGTCACCGTTTGTTAACTGACCAATTGGTTCTAGCAGGCTGCTGGAGTCAAACATACCAAAGTATGCATTACCCTTATATTCTGTAGACTGCCAGAAGTATGCATTTTCATGCTGACCAAATCCTGAAGCCTGACCAGATAAACTGCCATTAGGGAACATATTTGTAGCATCACCTACAACTAGTTCAATATTTTCGTTTGCATCCATACGATAGAGGTTAACGGACTGTTCAAGGTTCTTAGCTAAGAATTCGACGTTCTTCTTGAATAATACCTCTTCTAATGCAATTTCAATATCTTGATACTCACCGATGTATAGATATCCATCGTAAACGAGCATATTACATGCACCAGCTCTTGTTCTTTCAGGATCAATACCGAATGTATACTTTGCACCATCATTCAAATCCCCAACAACTGGTGTCCATGTCCAGGAACCATTTTCTTCATGTCCCTTGACAATTGCAAATGATTGCATTGTATGTTCATCTGGCATATTTTCAGGTGTACCTGTACATAGAGCTACATACAAGTCATTGTTGAATACACAAATTTCCCAGATAGAGCCACCGAAGATACTATCAGAGAAACGGTATGCTGGATAATTGAATAAATCAGCCTTTGTAGCAATTTTTGTAAATTTACCACTGCTTGGATCAGAAGAAATCATGATGTATGGTCCTTCTAAGCCAACACAGCTGATAACAAGCTGATCGTTATAGACTGCCATACCACGGATACCAGTACTGATCTTCTGCTGAGCAGCAGCATATGCATCCTTAGGTTCAATGCCTCTATATACAAGTTTTACTTCATCTGTTTCTGGATCTACTTCATAGATACTTGGAAGACCTCTTTGTCCATTTGTATGAACACTTCCACAGAAATATAATTTATTTCTGAACTTGATTGCATTTCTGAATAATGGAGCTAATCCATTCATTGAGTCTGCCATCAATAGTTTTGTTTCACCTGTTTTTACATTAACTTTTACAAGAACACCATTGGAATCTTTTCCATCTTCCTGACCATAGAAGAATGTTCCACAGAATAATGCATCGAGTGTTGCCTTCATTGTTTCCTTGTCAAATGAATCACCTAATGCAGAATCCATATATTTTAATGTATTACCCATAGCAGCATAGTTTGTACCTACATACATGTAATCTCCATAGCTTACAGCTGCCCATGAATAACTTTGACCACGGTCACCTTGACCTTGATCATTTGCGCTGACTGCTCCATTTCCAACATAGTCAACAATTCCATCTGCAGTGGAAACTGGTTTATTCGGATGAGAAATCTTTTCAAATGTGTAGTCACCATTTGTATATGTGAATGTATTTTTGTTAGAGCCAACATCTGTAATTGTTCCTGTAACTTTATATGTTGCACCTTCTTTACTAACAAAGCCTTCAGCTGAGACTACGACAGTCTTATTTGTTAATAGCTTGCCATCGTATTGTTTCTTTGCGGTTGCACTTGTTAATGTTACCTTTCTTGGAATGATTTCTAATGTGTAGTCTATTGTTACTGTTTCGTAGTTAGGATGTTCCACCTTTGCTTTAACATTTAATACACCTGCATCTGTAATGTATGGCTGATCTCGCTTCCATGTTCTACAATCTAAGGAATAGAGTACTATTGAACCTTCTTTTACAGATGATAACGCTTGAATTGCAAGTGGGTTACCATCATAGATTTTTGTACGCTCTTTGTCTTCTGGTTTGATTGTGAAGGTTGCTTTTTCAACTGTGAATGTGACTGGATGATTTGTCTGGACCACATCATTATTTGATGCTTTCCTGCTTGTAACTCCTAGACAGTAGTAATACTTTCCAGCATCATATCCATCTTCTATTGGCAATATTGTAGATGCTGCACCTTCAATCTTTTCCCCTTTGAAGAAGGATTCTCTTTTGTTGCACGATACCACTGGTATGTATTTGTCTGTGTTTCAATAGCTTCTACATCTGCCTTGATCTGTGCATGTGTATAGCCATATATTGCTGTATTTCCAGTGAATTGTACATTTGGTGATACAGATGTATCAGAAGTAATGACATCAAAGCAATACGCTGTATCTGTTGTACGTTCTGGATCATTGACAGCAATTGCAGTACTTGCAGACTTATAGAACAGCTTCCACATGCCGCCACTCTTTTCTACATAGTATCCATAGATTTCTAAAAGATAATAGCCATCTTCATAGTCTTCTTTGGAATAGCTGGATGTAGTTGTTCTTTCATGTTGTGGACCATCAACGACAATTATATTTGTGACAGATGGATTGTCATATAGATTGTATCTGCCAAACCCTTCTTCTTTCATGCATGGTCCTTGGCTTCCAAGTTACCATACATCCGTCCCTGCATATTCAAATTTCACTTTGATAGGTGCATCTTCATTTGTTTCAAGTAGATGAGAAACACTGACACCGATCGTATGTGGCTTGTTATTGGAAACATTGATATTTGGATATGTATGCTTTGTCTCATAGTTCTGAAATACTGTAATGCGCTTATGCAAGCCATATTCACTTGCTTTGAATGCTTCTTTACCATAGCTTTTTTCATCTTCTTGTAATACATGAATCATTGTTATTCCACTTGTTTTATGGAATGCTTCATTACCAATAAACATTACAGTGGATGGAATTGTAATCACAGTATCTGCTGGAAGTGATTTACAGTTATAGAATGCCTGATAGCCAATGGATTCTAGCGTATCTGGAAGTTCAAATGCTGCGTCATTATTTTTTGAAGTAACACGTACAAACTGTAAATCTGTACAGTCTTTAAATACACTGCCACCCTCTTGATCTCCAGTGTATTTTAATGATGATGGAAAAAACACACCCGTAAGATTCGTACAGCCATTGAATGTACTTTTGCCAATGTATGTTACTTTTGAATGTGATAAGTCTAATAAACCTGTTAAAGATGTACAGTTCATGGCTGCCTGAGTGTTAATGCGTGTTAGATTCATTGCATTCGTAAAATCAATAGATACTACATCAAATTCAGATTTTGTAAAGCACTTGAATGATTTTTTGCATTTGTGTAGTTTGATTGAAATGCGTCATTTGCAATTGTCATAACTGTTTCAAGAATCATCAAAGATACTTTAATCTGTGGGAATGTAGATTCATACCATTCTTCAGAGATTCCATAAAATACACCATTCTTGATGATCATTCTTTCTAAAGGAACGGCAGTCAATACATCAGTATCAGATACTGTATTTATGTCGAACTTTTTTTCTGCACTTTCTTCTTCATTTACCGTTTCAAGTGCGTCTTGGCTTAATTGACTGCTAGCTATATCATCTTCAGCCTGCACAATTGTAAAGCTGACACATGTGATAAACATAAAACATGCTAGGATCAGTTTTGCTAACTTGTATATAGTCCTCATAACAATCTCCTCATAAGAACTATGCAGGTTATCTCTATTTACATACTGACGAAATGAAGTTAGAGAATAGTTACATTTATAAGCATTCACTTACATTTCAACCACTCAAAAAGACTCTGTCCCCAGAGTCTTTACTTCACTTATTCTTCATCATCTTTGTGTAATGATGCAATGATATCATCGATATGACGAGCTTTTCTTTCCGTTTCATCAATCACGAAGATTAATTCCGGACATCTTCGAATACTCAATCTCTGAGATAATTCTGTTCGAATATATCCCTTAGCTCGATTGAGTGCTTTAAGACCAGCCTGTGCTCTAGCATCCTGTCCTAAGAATTCACAGAACACTTTTGCATAAGAATGATCATTAGAAACCTGAACATCAGTAATCGTCACAAATCCAACGTTAGGATCCTTCACACCAAACTGCACAATTTCAGAAATATTCTTACGAATGATACCTTCTAATCTTTTCTGCTTAAAGTTCTTTGCCATAATTAATCAACAGGAACTTCCTGTGCCTCATAGAATTCCAAAGTATCTCCAACCTTGATATCGTTATAGTTCGCAATTGTTAAGCCACATTCATAGCCAGAAAGTACTTCCTTAGCCTGATCCTTGAATCTCTGTAAAGAGCCAAGCTTACCATCATACACAATGATACCTTCACGAATCAAACGCACACCACAGTTCGCTTTTGCCTTGCCATCTGTCACCATACATCCAGCAATTGTACCAACTCTAGAAACTTTGTATGTTTCTCTCACTTCAGCTTCACCAATAGTAACGTCTTCATATACTGGTTCAAGCATCCCCTTCATGGCAAGTTCCATTTCTTCAGTAGCCTTATAGATGATGTTGTGTAAACGAATTTCAACACCAGCTTCTTCAGCCTTCTTACGAATATTTGCATCAGGTCTAACATTAAAGCCAATGATCATAGCCTTAGATGCATCCGCAAGCATAATATCACTTTCCGTAATTGCACCAGCAGTTGCATGAATAACATTGATCTTAACATCACCAACTTCAAGTTTTTCCATACTGGACTTCACAGCTTCTGCAGAACCCTGTACGTCAGCCTTGATAATAATAGGTACTTCCTTGATGTTGCCTGCTTCAATCTGTGCAGACAAGTCTTCCAGTGACATTGCACTTGTCTTTCTTCTTTCCGCTTCCAGCTTTCTTCTCTTACGACGATCTGCTAAAGCTCTTGCTTCCTTTTCATCGTCAAAGTTTCTAAACAAGTCACCAGCTTCAGGCACATCATTCAAACCAATGATTTCAACAGGTGTAGAAGGACCAGCAGACTTCAATGTACGCCCATTTTCATCTGTCATTCTTCTCACCTTGCCAAAGGATGTACCAACAACAACTGGATCACCCTGGTGAAGTGTACCATTCTGTACAAGCAATGTTGCAACAGGTCCTCTGCCCTTATCAAGTTTAGCTTCAATAACAGAACCTGTAGCGACTGTATTTGGTGCAGCTTTCAATTCCTTGATATCTGCAACTGTAAGAATTGTTTCCAGAAGGTCATCAATACCATCACCCTTTTTTGCACTTGTAGGAACAAAGACTGTATCTCCACCCCATTCTTCAGGCATTACTCCAAGATCACTCATTTCACCCATGACGTGATCAGGATTCGCATCTGGCTTATCCATCTTGTTGACCGCAACAATGATAGGAACACCAGCAGCCTTTGCATGGTCAACCGCTTCACGTGTCTGTGGCATAACACCATCATCTGCAGCAACAACGATAACAGCGATATCTGTAATGGATGCACCACGTGCTCTCATCGCTGTAAATGCTTCGTGACCAGGTGTATCCAGGAATGTAATCTTTCTACCATTAATAGAAACCTGGTAGGCACCAATTGCCTGTGTAATACCACCAGCTTCACCAGCTGCTACCTTAGACTTACGAATCGTATCCAGAAGTGTTGTTTTACCATGGTCAACGTGTCCCATGATTGTAACAACAGGTGGACGTTCTTCAAGAAGATCTGGATCAGTAACTTCTTCCACTTCCAATGTATCTTCTTCTCTTTCTTTTACCTTTGTTGGTTCAATATCATAAGAGATACATACAAGTTCAACAGTTTCATCATCCAGTGGTGTATTGATTGTAACTGCTTTGCCTTCCATGAATAATGTTTTAATAATATCTGTGGAAGGATGAGCAATCTTTTCAGCTAATTCACCAACTGTGATTCCATCTGTATATGTAATTGCGTGAACTTCTTCAACAACCTTCTTAGGCTTGCTGTCGAAGTTTTTATTATTGTTATTGCGAGTTTTGTTATTGTTCTTTTTGTTTTTAGAACCATTACTCTTTGTATTCTTTGGCATAGATAACCTCCCTTTCTTAATGCATCACTATTCATGATGCGAAACAATCATATTCTTACATCGCCTCTTTTCGTATTTGCATTCATTTAAATTGCTTTTTTGATTTCTTCATAGAATGAATCAGGAATATCCATCTTCAGTGCTCTTTTTAAAGCACCGTTTTTCTTTGCAGCTTCTACAGCATCCAGGCTTTTCTTGAGATATGCGCCATGGCCATTAGCCTTTCCTGTAGGATCTACTGCAAGATTCCCTTCTGGTGTACGAACGATGCGAAGAAGATCTTTTTTAGCACACTGTTCACTCGTTGCGACACAGCGTCTCATAGGAATCTTTCTAGGCATGATTATTCATCCTCGCCGTAGTAATCTTCATATTCATCGTAATCGATATCGTATTCTTTTTCTTCTTCCGCTTCCTGCTGTGCTTCAATTTCAGCAAGTTCTTCTTCAGAATAGATTTGAGAAGCAGTTGCACGTGCTGCAAGCTTATCCTTGAGCTGTTGCTGCAGTTCCTTGTTAGAGAGCTTGTAGTTATCTTCATCACTCTTCTTCTTGAACTTCTTCTTGCCCTTAGCTTCAGCCTTCTTGCTTGTATCTGCTAACTTTTCAAACTTGGATACGTATGTATTGTTTGCTGCCATTTCTTCGAGGTCAGCGTGTTTGTTACTCTTCTTTTCTTCCACGAGTGGTTCTTCGCTTTCTACTTCTTCTTCAACTTCGTTGTCTTCTTCTACGACAGTTTCTTCTGCTTCAGCAGGTGTTTCTTCATTTGCTGCTGTTTCTTCTTCTTTAGTATCTTCTTCATCCATTTCATCAAGCACATTTTCACTTAATGTTTCCATCATTTCTTCAGGGATGAAGTCATCATCTTCACTGCCAGCATTTTCTTTCAGTGCGGCAATCTTTTCAGCAGCTGCAGCCTTCTTTTCTTCCTGTTCCTTGATGGCTTCAGCACGCTTCATTTCATTTTCTTTTTCTGTCTTTTCAGCAGCCTTCTGCTTCAATACTTCAGCCTGTGCAAGTAAAGCTTCATAATCCATACCTGCTTCTTCAATTTCTTCACGTGTCTTGATATCGATCTTGTGGTTTGTCAGCTTCACCGCAAGTCTAGCATTCTTACCGCGCTTTCCAATTGCAAGAGAAAGCTGTGCAGCATCAACAATAACAAGCAGACTGTTATCATCTCTGCCAGGCAATACTGCAGTTACAACTGCAGGTGCTAAAGCATTCTTTACAAGAACACTGACATCATTAGAGTATTCAAAGATATCAATCTTTTCACCATTCAATTCATCAATGATGTTCTGTACACGGTTACCTCTAGGTCCAATACATGCACCAATTGGATCAATGTCTGGATTATGAGACAGTACAGCCATCTTCGTTCTATCACCAGCATCTCTAGCAATTGCCTTGATTTCAACGATACCGTTATAGATTTCAGGAACTTCCTTTTCAAACAGTCTCTTTACAAGCATTGCATCCGCTCTAGATACAAGAACCTGAGAACCCTTTGTATCTTTATTGACAGCTGTAATAACAACTCTTGTCTTGTCACCTTCTCTTAATACTTCACCAGGAATCTGTGCAGAATGAGGCATCAAGGCAACAGACTTGCCAAGATTGATCAATGCAAACTTATCTTTCACAGATTCAACAACACCGATAAACATTTCATCGATCTTGTCTTTGTATTCATCATAGACAGCACTCTTTTCAGCTTCTCTGATCTTCTGACGAATGACATTCTTCGCAATAGAAACTGCAGCTCTAGACAATTCAACTTCTTCAATTGGTCTTCTGATCTTACCGCCAACTTCAGCAGTTGGATCAATTGCTCTAGCTTCTTCTAAACCAATTTCCAATTCATCATCCTGAACATCATCATCACTTTCAAGTACTAAGTAGTTCTGATAAAGATCAAACTTCTTTTTCTTTTCATTGAGTTCAGCAACAACATCAATATCCTGAAGTTCAGCATCTTTTTTATATGCTTTTGCAACAGCTTCATTCAAAGCTTCCAGAATTACAGCTTCAGAGATATTTCTTTGTTCTTCAACATCACTCAAAGCTCTTAGCATTTTTTTGTATTCCATGTTTCTCTCCTTAAAATTTTACAGCCAAACGAATGAAGTCAATGTCTTCCTTCGTAAATTCTGCTTTTCTAACAGCAGCTTTATCACGGTATGATAGATGAACAATATTTTCATTTACATCTAAGATCTCACCAGTGAATTCAAGCATCTTTTTAAATGGATGTTTCAAACGAACATACACATACATACCTTGTTTGATTTCATCAAGATTCTTGATTTCTCTTTCTGCTCCAGGTGAACAAACTTCTAATGTGTACTCTTCCTTGATTGGATCTTCTTTGTCTAAGATTTCTGAAATCTGTTCAGAAACTAAAGCACAAGTATCCAAATCCATACTTCCATCTTCTTTCATGATAGATACTTCTAATGTTCTTTCGCTTCCATTCGTTCGAAAAACAAGATCATAAAGAATGACACTGTTTCTTTCAAATACTGGCTGAAACAATTCCTTTAAATGTTCAATTCTATCCATACGCCTCCCAAGCACAACATAAGGAGTGCTTTCGCACTCCTTGTTTACGCCTTTAATATACATCGTTTTTATGTGTTTCGCAAGTATATTTAATGAATCAATTTTTTCTCTGCTTCTAGAATTTGTATCAATTCCATAGCCCGCTCTTGAATCATATTTGCAAGCATCTTTAATCTTTTATCATTCAGATTATACTTTTCATGTTTTTCAAATGTGAAATGCAACAGTTTTCTTAGCTTTGCAATTTGTTGTGTTCCACAATACGCTTTGACTAGTTCAAGATATTGTTCATTGCCACCATTACTCGCTTTTAAATATTCTGTACTACCTTTATACAAAAAAACACGTATATGCTCCAATAAAACTTTACTTCGTAAACATTCTAGCAGCACTCACTGCTTTCTGCCAACGATCATACATTGCATCTGCTTCCTCTTTACAAATAGATGGCTCAAAGATCGTATCTTCACTGTCTTGTTTGCGAATATTATCCATTGTCCAGTAGTTGATCGCAAGTGCTGCCAGTCTAGCAGCACCAAGTGCAGTAGATTCTAATACAGATGGCCGTATGATACTGCATTGCATAATATCTGCCTGCTTCTGCATCAGATAATTATTTGCACATGCACCGCCATCTACACGTAATCTAGGAATCGATATCTGACATGTTTTTGCCATGGCATCTAGAACATCACGTGTCTGATAAGCTAAGGAATCTAGTGTTGCCTTTGTAATGTCATACTTTGTTGTACCACGCGTAATACCAAAGATTGCACCCCTGCAAGAATCATCCCAGTATGGAGCACCTAAACCTACAAATGCTGGTACTACCATAACACCGCTCTCCTTGTTTGCTTTCATCGCATAGCTTTCTGATTCACTGCTCTTTTCAAAGAATTCCATTTCATCACGCAGCCATTGGATTGCACTGCCAGATACAAAGATAGAACCTTCCAATGCATAAGAAATCTTTCCATTCAGTCCCCATGCAATCGTTGTCAATAAACCATCATTAGATTCCTTTGGTGTTGTACCTGTATTCATTAACAGGAAGCCACCTGTTCCATATGTATTCTTTGCTTCTCCTTCCATAAAGCATGATTGACCAAACAATGCAGATTGCTGATCCCCGGCAATTGCACAGATTGGAACTTCCTGATTAAAGAAATGATATGGTGCAGTATGCGCATAGATACAAGAAGAATCTTTGACTTCTGGAAGCATGTTCATTGGAATATCCAAGATAGAACATAATTCTTCATCCCAGCATAAATCATAAATGTTATACAGCAATGTACGACTCGCATTTGTATAGTCCGTAACATGTACTTTTCCGCCAGAAAGACAATACACGATCCATGTATCCATTGTTCCACATAACAGTTTACCTTGCTTGGCAAGTTGTTTTGCGCCATCAACATGATCTAAGATCCAGCGGTATTTTGTAGCAGAAAAGTATGGATCAATTCTTAAGCCTGTTTTCTTGTGAAATGTTTCATTATATCCTTTTTCAATCAAATCATTACAGATATCAACTGTCTGCCTGCTTTGCCATACAATTGCCTTATAGATTGGCAGTCCTGTATCTTTATTCCAGATGACTGCTGTTTCTCTCTGGTTTGTAATACCAATGCCAGCTACCTGAGATGGATCAATATGAGACTTCATGATGCATTCACTCATACATGCAAGTAATGCAAGCCAGATTTCATTTGCATCATGCTCTACCCATCCTTCCTGTGCAAAATACTGTGTAAATTCTTTTTGTGCGACAGATACGATTTCTCCTGCGTGATTAAAAAGAATTGCACGTGTAGAAGTCGTACCTTCATCAATTGCCATGATATATTTTTCCATAGGTGTCTCCTAAAATATTGTTAACTCTATTGTAAAACAATTACAAAAAGAAAAGAAGAGACGTAAAAGTCTCTAATAGACATATGGTACAAAATGATTAGGAAAATAAAAAAAGCAATAGTCTCAAAACTACTGCCATATAATATGTTCAATCAACCAAGATAATAAATCATCATAGTGAGCTTTCATCATTCCTTTTATTTTGCATGCTTTCTGTACGCTTCATTATTCTGTTCAAGTAATTGTCTAGAAACAGCGTCAAGTTCTATATCATCAGCAGTTTCGTATTTATCATGATTGTTAATTTTCAATAAAATATATTCAGGTTTATTATCTTGCATTTTTTCTATACTTTACCAAATCAAAAGAAGAGACCCGAAAGTCTCTTCTATTCGTTTTGATAATTACTTGTTAGAACCTGTACGGCGGATTTCAGCCTGTGCAGCAGCTAAACGAGCGATAGGTACACGGTATGGAGAACAAGATACATAGTTCAATCCAACAGCATTGAAGAATTCAATAGAAGCTGGGTCACCACCATGTTCACCACATACACCTAAGTGGATATCACTTCTAGTAGCTCTGCCACTTTCAGCAGCCATCTTGATCAGCTGACCAACACCCTTTGTATCAACATGAGCGAATGGATCAGATTCATAGATGTGCTTGTTATAGTAGTCAGGTAAGAACTTGCCAGCATCATCTCTTGAGAAGCCAAATGTCATCTGTGTCAAGTCATTTGTTCCGAATGAGAAGAATTCAGCTGTTTCAGCAATTTCACCAGCTAATAGCGCAGCACGTGGAATTTCAATCATTGTACCAACTTTATATGTCATTGTGCTGTTAGCTTCAGAAATGATCTTGTCAGCTTCAGCCTTGACAACGTTAGCAACATATTCCAATTCCTTAGGTTCACCAACAAGTGGAACCATGATTTCAGGAACGAAGTTCCAGTCAGGATGTTCTGTATTTACCTTTAATGCAGCGTTGATGATAGCACGTGCCTGCATAGCACCAAGTTCAGGATATGTAACGTCTAGACGGCATCCTCTATGACCCATCATTGGATTGAATTCCTTGAGTTCTTCTGCAGCAGCTTCGATATCAGCAATAGAGATACCTAATGCTTCAGCAACGTCCTGTGCTTCCTTGTCGCCATGTGGCAAGAATTCATGTAGAGGTGGATCTAATAGACGAACAGTAACATTTCTGCCACCCATAGCTTCAAAGATACCAATGAAGTCTTCTGTCTGGTAAGGTTCCATCGCAGCTAATGCCTTAGCACGCTGTTCAGGAGTTCTAGATACACAAAGCATACGGATAGCCTTGATACGATCAGCTGTATTGAAGAACATATGTTCTGTTCTAACTAGACCAATACCTTCAGCACCGAATTCAACAGCCTTTGCAGCATCTGCAGGTGTATCAGCATTTGTTCTGATCTGCAGTCTTCTCTTTTCATCAGCCCAGTTCATAAACTTAGCAAAGTTGCCAGAAATTGTTGCTGGAACTGTCTTAACTTCACCCTTGTAAACTCTACCTGTATTACCATCAACAGAGATCACATCATTTTCTGTATATGTAACGCCATCAACTGTAAAGCACTTGTTAGCTTCATCAACCTTCAGATTACCACATCCAGATACGCAGCAGGCACCCATACCTCTAGCAACAACAGCAGCATGAGATGTCATACCACCACGAGCAGTAACGATAGCCTGTGCAGCAGCCATACCCTTGATATCTTCTGGAGAAGTTTCAAGACGAACAAGAACAACCTTCTTGCCTGCTTCTGCAGCCTTTTCAGCATCTTCAGCAGTAAATACAACTGTACCAGCACCAGCACCTGGAGCAGCAGCTAAACCAGTAGCGATCACATCGCCTTCCTTAGCCTTCAGATCACTTGGATCAAATGTTGGGTGGAGCAAGTCATCTAACTGTTTAGGTTCAACCATGAGTAATGCCTGATCAACAGTTACAAGACCTTCATCTACCATATCAACTGCTACCTTTAATGCAGCATTTGCAGTTCTTTTACCATTACGTGTCTGAAGCATGAATAGTTTTCCATGTTCAATTGTAAATTCCATATCCTGCATATCATGATAATGCTTTTCAAGGATATCAGCGACTCTTGCGAATTCGTTGTATGCTTCTGGCATTGTCTTTTCAAGATCAGCAATTGGAGATGGTGTACGGATACCAGCAACAACGTCTTCACCCTGTGCATTCATTAAGAATTCACCGAATAGCTTGTTTTCACCAGTTGCTGGGTTTCTAGTAAATGCAACACCTGTACCACAATCGTTACCCATGTTACCAAATACCATTTCCATTACGTTAACAGCAGTTCCCCAGGAATCAGGGATGTCGTTAACTCTTCTATAATAGATAGCTCTTTCATTATTCCAGGAACGGAATACAGCCATGATAGATCTTTCTAACTGAACGATAGGATCCTGAGGGAATTCTTCGTTGAGTTTTTCCTGATAGAAAGCCTTGAACTTCTTTGTAAGTTCTTCCATATCGTCAGCATCTAAGTCAATATCCAGCTTAACGCCCTTAGCTTCCTTCATTTCATCGATGATTTCTTCAAACTTGCTCTTAGAAAGTCCCATAACAACGTCAGAGAACATCTGAATGAATCTTCTGTAGGAATCATAAGCGAAACGCTTGTTTCCACTCTGCTTTTCAATTACCTTGACAACTTCATCGTTGATACCAAGGTTTAAGATTGTATCCATCATACCTGGCATAGAAGCACGTGCACCAGATCTTACAGAAACGAGTAATGGATTTTCATTATCACCAAACTTCTTGTTTGTTTCTTCCTGTAACCATTTAACGTGTTCATCAATCTGTTCCTGTACGTCACTAGAAATTGTTTCCCCATCTGTGTAGTACTTGATACAAGACTCAGTTGTGATTGTGAATCCTTCAGGAACTGGTAAGTTCAAAGAACGCATTTCAGAAAGGTTTGCGCCCTTACCGCCTAAAAGTTCACGCATGTTTGCATTACCTTCAGCAAACTTATAAACATACTTTTTGTTAGCCATTATAGCCTCCTCTTAATTCTTTTACCTATTATATTGCAAGCGCTACCAAAAAGCCATTATTTTGTGAAAAAAATGTGATTTTTTTACATTACATTTACACTGATTTTAATATTGCCTTGATTTTCAAACGATAAAAAAATGTATAAATATAAGCAAATTCATGATTATACATGAATTGAATCAAAGACTGAAAAATCTAAAATAAAAATAGCTCTTAATCATTTTACACCTCACACTTGCGTCGCATACGACGCAAGTATAAGGTCAAATACACCGAGTATTTGTAAAATGAAGAAAAATCTTGATCTTGTCTATGATGAATTCTAAAAGCGTAGCATAGACTGTCAGGAGCTTAAGGACAATTACTTCTCATTCTGAAATAAAAAAGAAGTACATAGAATGATCATATGTACCTCTTGTTGCTTAAGTTGTTTGAATGTTTATATTCATTCAATTTTGCAGCGTCTAAAGTCTATTCATGAATATGTTTATCAATGTAGGAAAATAAACGATTGAAGTATTCAGGACTAGTATATGTTTCGTTATATCCCTTTCCTTCCACAACATATAATTCCTTTTCAGAAGCACATGCATAGTAGTTATCAAATACCATACTTGTAGGTACTGTTGTATCTGTACTGCCATGAATAAATAACATTGGTACTTCAGCTTCTCTTAGCTGTTGCTTTTGGGATACATCATGCAATGAGAAATGCAGGATCTGCTTTACAAGTACATCAACAGCTGGAAGAAATGGCTTTGCTTCAACATGTGCTAAATTACGTGTTGTATAGTTAATAATATCTTTAATACTGCTGTAGGCGCCATCTTCTACAGCACACTTGACCTGGTTAGGTAAATAATCTCCCACTGCATTAATGACCGTTGCACCGCCTGTATTCAAGCCAAACAATGCAATCTTAGCATCTTTATGCATGCTGATCAGATAATTAATCCAGTTCATCAGATCATAATGTTCATTCCATCCAAGAGATGTATACTTTCCTTCACTTGTACCACATCCTCTTTGATCAATTGCGAGAATGTTATATCCTCTATGATCTGCTTCATACATATAATCAATCATGTTCTTGAAGTAAGAAGATGTTCCATGCACCAGAATGATCCATGTATTGCTTTCATGATGATTTTCAAGTGCTAATGCATGCAGCTTTAATCCATCATAAGAATTCATAAAGCAGTCTTTCTTTTCACTATGCATAAACCACTCTTCTTTTTCTGTATCACAATGAATCAGGTTTGTTGATTTATGGATCATAGAACGCTTCAAATCAAATGCATGTCGAAAGATTACATAAGAAAATCCAGCATAGGCACTCGCCGCAGTTGCCGTGACACCACCAATGATTTTCAGCGCGGTATGTTTCTTTTTTTCTTCTGCCATAAGGTTACCTCTCAAAAAATAAAATCTCTACTATTTCTAGTAGAGATTATACCATTGTCATTAATGATTTAGTACCGCAAGACGATCGACAATTGCCTGATATTGTTTTTCATAAGCTGCGAGTTTGTCTTTTTCTGCCTGTACCTTTGCTTCAGGTGCCTTGGCAATAAAGGACTGGTTGCTTAGCATCTTATGAGAACGATCCAATTCCTTCTCTAGTCTTTCCTTTTCAGCATTCAGCTTCTTCTTTTCTTCTTCAGGATCAGAAAGTTCAGAACTTGGAATATACAATGTACCTTCATAGATGGTTTCAACTGTTAAGTCACCATCTAATGCAGCACACCATTCAGCCTTTGCCATCTTCTGCATGATTGCAGAGAGGTTTTCCTTTGGCTGTAATGGATTGCCATCAAGATCCTTGATGAGAACATGGATTGGTGCAGATGGTTTCAAATCATTTGTATTCTTGACTTCACGAATCTTGGAAATTGCGGAAATCAAACGATCCATATCCTTGAGTCCACTTGCATCAATACCTGTAATCTTTTCAGGCCAGCTTTCTAAACAGATAGATTCCTTTGTGTGTGGAAGTGTCTGATAGATTTCTTCACATACAAATGGCATAAATGGAGATAACAGCTTAACGATTGCATTGAGTACAACATAAAGTGTTGACTGTGCACCCTTCTTGGCAAGTTCATCTTCGCCATTCAATGCAGACTTGCTCATTTCTACATACCAGCTGCAGAAATCATCCCAGATAAAGCTGTATAGTGCATTTCCAGCAATACCAAACTCATACTTGTCCATGTTTGCTGTAACAGTATCAATTGTTGCATTCAATTTGTTCAAGATCCAAGTCTCACTAACTGTTAAATGTGTTAGATCAACATCACTTTCTTTCATACCTTCTGGAAGATTCATTAATACGAATCTAGAAGCATTCCAGATCTTGTTGATGAAGTTCCAGCTTGCTTCAACCTTTTCAGGGATATAACGCATATCCTGACCAGGTGCAGAGTTTGTTGTGAGGAAGAAGCGCAATGCATCAACACCATAGTCATCAATAACCTTCATTGGATCAATACCGTTGCCTAATGACTTGGACATCTTTCTACCTTGTGCATCACGAATCAAACCATGAATGAGTACATCCTTGAATGGACGGTTGTTTGTAAAGTGTCTAGCATCAAATGCCATACGTGCTACCCAGAAAAAGATAATATCATATCCAGTAACAAGTGTACTTGTTGGATAGTAACGCTTGAAGTCTTCTGTTTCTTCAGGCCAGCCAAGTGTAGAGAATGGCCATAATGCACTAGAGAACCATGTATCTAATACATCTTCATCCTGCTTCCACGCATCACCTTCTGGTGCTTCCATGCCTACGTATGTTTCACCTGTTTCATCGTTATACCATGCCGGAATTCTATGACCCCACCATAATTGTCTTGAAATACACCAGTCTTCAATATTTTCAAGCCACTGTGTAAATGTCTTTTCAAATCTTTCTGGATAGAAGTTGATCTTCTGATCAGGATCATTCTGATTCTTTAATACGTCTTCTGCCAATGGCTTCATCTTAACAAACCACTGCTGAGACAGATATGGTTCAACAACACAATGTGTTCTTTCAGAGTGTGCAACGTTATGTGTGATGTCTTCAATATGATCCATGACACCTTCAGCATTAAACTTTTCTACAAGTTTTTCTCTGCATTCATAACGATCCATGCCTTCAAATTCTTTACCACAGATTGCATTCATTGTTCCATCTGGATTCATACAGATAGGCTTTTCTAAATGATGTCTTTCAGCAATTGCATAGTCGTTAGGGTCATGTGCAGGTGTACATTTCATAATACCTGTACCAAAACCAATTTCAATATAGTCATCTCCAATGATTGGAAGTTCCTGATTGTTTGCTGGATTGATGCAGTGCTTGCCAATCAGATGCTTTGTCTTTTCATCGTTAGGGTTCACAACAACGCAAACATCGCCAAACATTGTTTCAGGACGCGTTGTAGCGACAATGAAATGTTCATGATCTTCTACTGTTTCATAGTTCATGTAGTACATCTTGCCTGGATCATCCTGGTAGTATACTTCAATATTACTTAATGCTGTACGTGCTTCTGGATCCCAGTTGATGATTCTCCATCCACGATAGATCAGACCTTCGTTGTATAAAGTAACGAATACATGCTTGACTGCTTCATTTAAGCCATCATCCATTGTGAAACGTTCTCTTGTATAGTCTAAGGAGTTTCCTAGCTTCGCCCACTGCTTACGAATTGTAGCTGCGTATTCTTCCTTCCACTCCCATGCACGATCCAAGAATTTTTCTCTTCCAATGTCATAGCGAGAAATACCTTCAGACTTCAAACGTGCGTCAACCTTTGCCTGTGTTGCAATACCAGCGTGGTCCATACCTGGCAGATACAACATATCAAAGCCCTGCATACGCTTATAGCGTGCAATAATATCCTGTAATGTATTGTCATAGGCGTGTCCGATATGAAGAATACCTGTGACGTTTGGTGGTGGAATGACAATTGTATATGGGTCTTTAGATTTATCACCTGCCGTGAAATAGCCTTTGCTTACCCAACCATCATATTTTCCTTCTTCTACTGCTTTGTGGTCATACTTCTGTGCTAGATTCTTTTCCATAAATAACCTCCTGAGATAAATAAAAAACGTCCTGAAAATACATAGGACGTGTAATAACGTGGTACCACCTTTGTTTGCTTCTTGATAGCGTAACGTGCTAGAAACGTTCTAAACTACTAATGTTCATCTAGAAATGCTCAGAAACGACTTCTTTGAATATACATGCCTGTTTTTCATCAACCACAGTGCTTTCTAGAATGCAGGGATTCAAATACTACTTTTCTTCAATGCATGTCAATTTTAACATAGTTAACAAAGATTGCAATCAAGATTTTTGCATATATTTCATGATTTAACGTAATCATTCTGCTAGATAGTGTTCATCTTTCTTATTTGCACCATTATGTTTTCTATATTCTTGGATTGCGTTCACTGAACTAACCATGAATAAACACATGGTGTTTCCATCAAATTTTTCTAGCGAATCTGCAACATCTGCACTTGTTTTGGAACAAGACTAATGTTCATGCCTAGTGCATTGGCAATTTTTGACATAACTTTTAGTGTTGGATTTGCTTCCCCGTTTTCAATTTTGGAGAGTTTACCTTGGCTGATACCAGTCATCTTCGAAAGTTGTTTCTGTGTCATATTTTTTGATTTTCTTGCATGAATCATAGATATAGCAAATTCTCTTTCAGGCTCATCTTCGTCCCAAATTTGTTTGAATTCAGGATCCGTAGCACATTCCTCATTGATAAAATCATCTAATGTGTATTTTTTCATAACATACGTTTCCTTTCTCGATTTATGTATATGATTCAAGACTTCTTCATTATCCAATAGATCATAACTTTAGAAAGCATCAGCTTCTTTGTAATGAAAGTATCAATGATCCATAAAAAGATATAGAAAGTGAATGATACGTATGGATGAACTTCCATTGCAAACGCAAGAAACTGCATGAAAAAGAAACCTGAAAGATAGATACTCATGAATATAGCTATCGTAATACAGAAATATAGAAACTTTTCCTGCAATAATGTCCATTTACTCTTCATCATTAAGAATTATATCATTCCTGGACATATTTGCTGATGGTTTTACATACATTTTTAATATCAATTGGTTTTGGAATATAGTCATTCATACCAGATGCATACGCTTTATCCTGATCTTCTTTAAATGCATTTGCAGTCATCGCAATGATTGGAATGCTGCTGAAAGATGGATCTTTTAATGAACGAATGCTCTTTGCAGCTTCATAGCCATCCATGTGAGGCATTTGTATATCCATCAAGATACATACATATGTGTGTGGTTTTTGTTTGATTAACGCATCAATACATTCAATACCATCTTTGGTACGATCAATGATCATACCCTTTTCTTTCAATAATTCGATTGCGATTTCAGCATTCAGATCATTATCTTCCGCAAGCAAGATACGTTTTCCTTCTAGGCAGCTGAAATCATTATCCTCGAATGATGGCTGCAATGCTTCTTTAGAAGCAATCTGCAGTGGGATTGTTACTTTGACACTCCCCATGCCTAAAGTCAGGGGATTCTTGCTACCTGCCAAGTGTATTGGCTGACCAGTCCATTTCTGGCTTGTCGCAGTGCAAGTTATGGGTATGCCATTACCCATCCTAGAGCAGAACATATAGTTCTCTAGGCAGTATGTCTGATATTGCTATCGCCAACATACTCAGTTGAGTTACAAATATTTATCGCACCAAGCAAATCCCTATGGATACGGAAGCCACAGGAGCATGTGTAGTTTCTATCTCTGGCGTGATGAACACTACCACAGACAGGACATCTTTGGCTTGTATATGCTGGATTAACATACTCAACTTTTATGCCTGCTAACTTTGCCTTGTATTCTATAAACTGTGCAAGCCTATAGAAAGACCATGTATGCAGACTAGGATTGTTTTTTCGACTTGTTCTTGTCGTAGAGCGAATGTTTGCCAAACGTTCTAATTTTATAACTTTAACATCATGAACAACAGCAGTCTCAACGATCTCGCGGCTTATCTTATGGTCAATGTCCTTCATGATGCGCTGTTCTTTATTGTTGATGCGTTTTATGGCATCAGGCTTTTTAGCTTTGCCTAGTTTCTTGCGAAGATATTTATAATGCCTGCGCATATATTTATTTTTACGACCATTGCCATAGAACTTAACGCTGCCATCAGATGTATATGATACCGCAGGACATTTAATGCCAAGGTCAACACCCATGGCACTGCCATCGTCAGTATACTCAGGTTCATTAACCTCATATACGACTTGAGCAACTATCTTGCTGCCTTTATAGACAATACGCATGGTTCCATGTTTTGCATTCGCAAATATCAATTTCTGATTATCCGTCATAGAAGTACGGACAGCTATGCGCCTTGATTTACCGTTGATCAGAACTGGAAATTCAATGCAGTTATCTTTAATCTTAAAGTTCTGATTATTGACGTAACAACACGGTCTTTTGAGAACAGGAACTGCAGGTTTTTTTATCGTGATGTTAGATTTCTGATTAGCAGTTTTCTTATTCTTAGCAGAAAATTTACGGCAGTCCTTATTGTACCTGTTGACAATAGATCTGGCATCACGAATACATTGGTTTGTCAGAGCAGACGGAAGACTGGCCTTGACATCAGCAGTTGTGTATTTACTGATAGATGTACCATTTGAAGCAGCAGAAACAAGACTATTAACTGTATTGATATACTCGTTCATAGTCATAACAACAAGAGATTTCTGTTCTTTTGTCATATAAAGTTTTATTGTTTCTGACAGCTGCATATTTATACCTACACGCTTTTCTGATTCTCAATGTATTGTTTAATGACTGCAAGTGGAGCACCACCAACAGTGCTTACAAAATAACTGTTAGTCCACAAACTCGGAATTCTTGATTTAAGCCAAGGAAATTCAGTTCTCAATACTTTAGAAGAATATCCTTTAATTTGTTTAACAGCTCTATGCACTCCGAATTGTGGGTCTACTTCCATAAGCAGATGCACATGATCTGGCATGATTTCCATTTCGATGATTTCGACATTCAGTGAGTCGCAGGTTTCTTTAATCAGCTCCTTCAAACGAACATCAACACCGTTTACCAAAACAGAACGTCGATACTTAGGACACCATACCACATGGTATTTGCAGGAATAGACAATATTATGATTAGATTTATATTCCATACATATATTATACTGCTATGACGTATATAATTCAATAGAAATTAGATATCTTTCAGCAATATAATTATTGTGCTGAACTGAAAAGTTAAATTCCACTTTCGTATACACAGAATAGAATTTACTATT
>ERZ780167.87-NODE-87-length-91677-cov-10.549202_pt1 | contig 91677 bp, 90 predicted proteins | sample MGYA00510982_ERZ780167 | MGnify/ENA primary metagenome ERZ780167 (study PRJEB29588, sample SAMEA2146107) | human gut metagenome | biome: human gut; feature: human-associated habitat; material: faeces | place: Denmark | collected 2008/2010 ... | reverse complement strand
CGATGCAACTAACGAAGCAGGATAACGGCAAGCCGTTCCCTGCTGAACCATTAGCATTAATGTTCGACTTAAAAAAGTAAATATGAAGATAATAAATTGGACATTACTTTTTCTTGCAGCGTTTTTTTGTTGCTTTGATAGCGTGAAAGCAAATCCATTGCGGCAAGATACGATACGGGATGTAACCTATCAACTTTATCCGTTGGGGGTTGCCTGCCGTGACAATGATATGGCAACCATAAAACGGTTGCTGGCTGGAAAAGATGAACCTATGGCAATGGGTAACGATTTTTATGAGTTTGACATATTCTATACAGCGATTTACTTTGATAAAGAGGATGTACTGAAATATGCCCTTACCAGGTATAAGGACATTAATAACAGATTATATAGTGACGAATACGGGCTGACGCTCCTGACATACGCTTGTAAATTGTCTAATGTGAAGTTAGCCCGTATATTGCTGGAGTATGGCATTGACGTAAACGGTTACCAAAGTCCATACGATACATATAAAGTATATCCGATTATGGAAGCCATTGCCAATAATAACATTGAACTGGTTAAATTGCTTTTAGAATATCATGCAGACCTTAATATAAAGGATAGTAACGGCAACACCCCTCTTGCTTTAGCAAAGGAAATAGGTGCAAAAGAAGTAGAAGATTTGCTTTTGCAATGGATGAAATAACCAAAAAATAAAGCAAACAACGCAGGATAACGGCAAGCCGTACCCTGCTAACAATTAGCAACAATTATATTGAAAATGAAAAAAAGAAAAGAGACGATAAGTAATACCGGACGGAGTAATTGGGTACGAGATGATAAGAAATACAGATACTATTTCTTTGATTACTTGTATTATAGGCTATATTTAATTTATAAAAAACATAATGAGACGCCACGTTTCAGTGCCTGTATTTTACTGACTATGAATTTACTTGTAATATTTCTCTTTTTCAGTATAATTTTCAATTGCGTACTGACAGATCACTGGTTTTCATTGAAAAACTTCACTGTCTCTCAAGGGCAGTATATAAGTCTTGGATTAGGGGGAATGTGCTTTATCATGTTGTTTTTACGATATACCCGTAAAAGGACTGCTGCCATTCTTGTGAAGTACAAAAGCAACAAGTGGAACAAGATACTCCCAACATGGATAATATGTATTTCTCCTCTACTATTGCTCTTGCTTGGAGTTGGAATAGGGAAATTGATTTTTAACTGACAAGATATATGCAGAGATAATAGTCCGCTAACATGGTAAAACCAACAGCAGAACACTGTTGCTCACCAACTTATTACTGACAAAAATAAATCAAGATTTTAGAACAACAGCTTATGAAAAAGATTATTGATTACCTGTTTTACAGGTATTATCTGATTTCCATCAAGAATGAGGAATTTCCTCGTTTTGGGGCAACATGTGTATTGGCTGAAGTTGTTACAATGGTTTATTTGTTTGCTGCGCTGATATTGTCGTTTCTCTTAACTGGAGATTTCTTTTTACCCAGTACATCCGGGAGAACAAGAATAATAATTGGGATAATCGGCTGTTTTCTGCCCTGGCCTATCATATATCTACATTACAACAAAAAAAGAATAAACGTTTTATTGGAAAAATATCAAAACAACAGATACAATACCAAATATTCAGACAAGGCGGTATTAAGCCTCCGCTATATAGTACCAACAGTAGGACTTATTCTGATGCTGATCCTTTATCAGTTCAGATAAATTACAACATATCTTATATATATAAAGTTAATGGAATGAAAGATTTAATGGAGAAATACTATAATGTGATTTATTATTGTGCATATAAAATACTATTCTATTTTTTGTACAGACTTATTAATCCATTTTATTGGATCAGGTTGAAGAAATGGAATAATAAATATATCAATCGTATTATATTGATTAGTAAAAAGATAGAGACTGATGCGGCAGACAAAGGCATAATTGTATGGATTTCAGTCATGGCTATTACTTCTGTGTATCGAATCAGCCTTTGGATAATTGCCGTTGTATGTATTATCGGTATTCAGTTTCCAAGAATAAAAATAACATTGATAACTGCATTTATATCTGATTCCATTTTTTACCCTTTACTAATAGTTATAGGATTATTTGTGTATTATATTAATGATTATTTCTTATTTAAGAACGACAAGTACAGAAAGTATTTCAAGCGATTTGATAAAGAGAAAAAATATGTGCAATATTATAGTATCTATTTGATTTCCATAATCATACAATTTACAAGTTTCTATATTTTACTCAAAAGCTTATAATAGAATAACTGCTCATCAAATAAAGTCAATATATTGATATTCAGTCTTGCTCATAAGACAATATATGAAATTAAGAAAAAAAGAAAGTGAAACAGATTAAATTAGATAACAATGAAAATCAAGGAATACGATACCAATGAGCTGCTGATGATAGCCAACAATGTTACCGGAGAATATTCGGATAAGCAAGTCAGGCAGGCGAAAGAGGAACTGTACCGGCGCGGTGTAGAAGACAAGGTGATAGCCGACATCATGGAAGAGAAAGAGGAAGCCTTCATGAGAAGGCTGGATGCCGCTGCCCTTGCGGAACAGGCACGGCTCGACAAGAAAAGAGAGAAGAACAGGAATGTCAGTTACCGGTGGTGGGAACTGATGCCGATGTTCCTGTTCGCCCCATTTTATATGTCCTATGAAATGAGGCGTCTTCCAGGTATCATTGTTCTACTGCCTGTCCACTTGCTAAGCTGGACCCCTATTGACTTCAGCGATATGTTCAGGGAACTGAGAAGGCTGAAGGAGGAAAAGTATGACCTGAAATTCAAGCAACGGCTTACAGCACTGATTGCAGGAGACCTGCTCTATTTTACCGGAGTATGGTATTACTTTATCAGTCCCAATCTATAATCCTACCAGAAAAAACTGTATTTCACTTATAAGAACATACACCCCATTTCTACAATACAATAAAACCGTGCATTGATTTTTGTCAGGATTTGGAACAATAGTCCAGCGACTCCACGCTACTTTTGCCGGAAAACCATTATAAACCATTAAAACAGAGAAAGATGAAGCTGAGAATTACAGAAGCGGTGCTTGCGGAGGCATACAGGGCAAAAGTGTGCAGGGAACGGATGGAAGAACTGGCGGAGAGCATACGGAAGTCGGTGAAGGAACGGCACTCGCTGCCGAAGATGAGAATACGGCTGGCGGAGTACGGCAATGACACGGAACTGATGCTGACGGCAGTGAGCGCACTGCGAAAGGATAAGGAAGCACCGTCGGCAAGGGACAGGGATTTCAGGGCATGGATGCTCATGCTGTGCCGCTCACGCGAGTATGAAGTGATCTGCTACATGTGCAATGAACTGACGGATGCATGGGAACGGAAATACCGGACACGGGAAATGCTGGTGCTATGCGACGTGCTGCATACACTGAAAGGCCATGCACGTACGAACGAGATGACAAACAGGGTATGCGACTATTTCTTCAGGGAAAGACGCAACAAGCTGTATGGCAAGACTTTCCGCATAGAGGAAAAGGATATGGCATACGCCGAGAGCAGGCTGCCGGAACTGGACAAGGCGGTATTCCGCATGACAGTGAACCACTACAGCCACCGCACATTCGTGGCGGAAGAACTTGCCGGACTGTGCGGCATGGGCTATTCGCTGATGCGGCGCAAGTTCAAAACATACTACGGTATGGGGCCATCGGAGTGGCTGCGCCGGGAGCGGATAAGGCGCATAGAGGAGGATATGGAATACCGGGTGGAACTGCCGCTGAAGGAAGTAGCCGAGCGCAACGCCTTCGGCTCGGCAAGCAATTTTGCGGACTTCTGCCAGAAGCAGACCGGAATGAGTCCGTGCGAACTGAAAGCCATAGGATATGAGAAATGGGAGAAACGCAGGATGGATTTCTGGAACCAATAAAAAACGCGCACTGATTTTTGTCAGAATCTGGAACATCCCTTCGGGAAGGTTCCACTAACTTACCGCCTAAAAAACAATCCGAAAATACATGAACAACAATACATTTTCAAGATGGAAGGAATCCCTCCACCTGAAAATCCTGTCGGGCTATCTCATACTGGGACTGCTCGTACTGGGCATCATCACGGCTGTATGGTACGAAAAGCAGGTATTCGAGCAGGCGGAGGCAGAGGAACGCAGCCTGCTCATGCAGCGTGCCACCGCCAGCGAAGCATACCGGGGACTGATCACACTGTTTCTGGACAATGACCGCGCAATGCTGTGGGACGACTCGGACATGGATACATACGACCGGAGGGAATCGCACACGATGGAGGTAATAGACCGGCTGAAAGGCTACTACGGAGAACCGGCGCAGACGGCAAGGATAGACACGGTAGTAAGGCTGCTGCACGAGAAACGCAGGCTGATCGAGCGGATGGTGGATATGCCGACCACGGCGTACCGCATGGACAGCCTGCTGGAACGCCACCTGCCCGGACTGGAGCAGACGGCATCGGTACGGACAACGACAGTGACGGAACGCACCGAACCGGAAGAGGAAAAGAAACGGGGCGGGCTGTTCGGCCTGTTCCGCAAGAAAAAGAAAGAAGAACCGGCACGCACGACCACACGGGTAAGCACGACGCCCAACACCCGGCACATTGCGGAGATGCGGCGGTTTGAGGAAGAGATGCGTACGGCACTGGCAGAGCAGGAACAGGCATTCTCCTATCTGTCGGACTCACTGAAAATACGCAACAGCATACTGAACCGGAACCTTTCGAGGCTGATACGGGAAATCGGACAGGACGAGACGGAACGCATGGAAGAAAGGCACATGCGGGTGGCGGAACTGAGAGAAACGGCATTCGTACTGATATGCGGCATATCGGCGGCAGGTGTCCTGTGTGCGGTGCTGCTGTATGCAGTAGTCCGGAGGGACATCCGCCGCCGCACCAGAGACAGGAAACAGCGGGAGGAACTGATAGAGACCCTGCGCAGGTCGGTCCGGGAGAATGAAGAGCTGATAAAAAGCAGACAGAACATCATGCAGACGGTGACGCACGACCTGCGCTCACCGCTGACCGCCATACGCGGCAATGCGGAACTGATACTGAAGGACGGGAACCGGGAGGCAACGGCGCTGCACGCGGAGCATATACGGCAGTCGGCGGAGCGTATGGGGGCACTGATGGAGAACCTGCTGGACTACTACCGCATAGACAACGGAAAGGAGACCGTCAGGGTGAAGCCGTTCAGACTGGCGGGAGTGGCGGAAACGCTGGAAACGGAGTTTGCCGCACGGATGGAAGAGAAACGGCTGGAGTTCAGGGTGAACAACGCCGCTGACGAGGTGGTCATGGGCGACAGGAACCTGATACTGCGTATCGGCAGCAACCTGCTGTCAAACGCACTGAAGTTTACGGAACGCGGGGGCGTGACACTGACCGCCCTGTATGCCGGAGGGAAATTCACGCTTGCGGTGGAAGATACCGGAGGAGGAATAGACAAGGACAAACGGGAACAGATATTCAAGCCGTTCGAACGGCTGAGCAATGCCGCCACGCAGGACGGCTTCGGACTGGGACTGTCGATAGTGAAAAGCCTTGCGGAACTGATGGAGGGCAGCATATCGGTGGAGAACATACGGAACACGGGCAGCCGCTTCAGCGTGGTGCTGCCGCTGCCCCAGGCGGAGAAAGCCGGAGAGACAGACCGCAAGGCAGCAGCGAGGCGGACAAGACTGGGCGGATGTTCGGTGTTGTCGCTGGACAACGACAGCATCATACTGGGGATGATACACGACATATTCGTGCAGAACGGTGTGCACTGCGACACCTGTACGAGCACGGGGGAAATGGCGGAGAAGCTGCGCGAGGGACACTATGACCTGCTGACCACGGACCTGAAGATGCAGGACGCAAGCGGCTACGAGGTACTGGAACTGCTCCGCACGTCGGACATAGGCAACTCACGCACCATCCCCGTGATGGTGGTGACCGGCTCGAAAAGCATCACGAAAGAGGAACTGGCAGGTGCGGGCTTCGGCTCGGTGCTGTACAAGCCGTTCTCCATCGACGAATTGCTGGCAGCCGCGGAAGAATGCATCGGTGAGGACAGCACCCCACGCATAGACCTCGGTCCGCTGTTCGCATACGGCGACAAGCGGCAGAGGCTGGAATGTCTGGTCAGGGAAACGGAGAAGGAAATGGCCGCCATACGGGAGGAAGCGGAAAGGTGTGACAGGGACAGGCTGGACTACTGGATACACCATATCCGCAGCTCGTGGATGCTGATACATGCCGAAGGACCGCTGCAGGAGCTGTATGACGTGCTCCACGGAAACGGGACGGCAGAAGAAATCAGGGAGTGTGCCGGAAAGGTAACCGGTCAGGGCGAAACGATCATCCGGCTCGCCCGAAAGGAAATGGAGAGAACGGTATGGGAAGAATAATAGTGATAGAAGACAACCCGGTATTCCGCGACCATGTCTGCGGAATGCTGGAGAAGGCAGGCTACAAGACCCGCACGGCATACGACTGTGCCGGGGCACGGAGGCTGCTGGAGGAACTGGACGATGGGGACATCATCGTGTCGGACCTGCGTCTGCCCGACGGAGAATGTACGGAAGTGCTGGAGCGGATGCGGGAAGCGGGTATCAGAAACCCGTTTGTCATCATGACCGACTATGCGCAGGTCGCGTCGGCGGTCAGCTCCATGAGGCTGGGAGCCGAGGACTATATCCCCAAGAACCTGCTGCAGGAAAAGCTGCTTCCGAGGATACGAGAGCTGGTACGCAAATCGGAAAGAAGGCATACCATGCCCATACTGGAGCGCAGAAGTGCCGCATTCCGGACAATCGACCGGCGTATCTCACTGGTAGCCCCGACGGACATAGGGGTGCTGATACTTGGAGAGAACGGCACTGGCAAGGAACACGTAGCAGAAAAGATACATGCGCAGAGTACCCGGCAGAAAGGTCCGTTTGTCGCGATAGACTGCGGTATGCTGACACGGGAGCTGGCGGCATCCGAGCTGTTCGGATACGAGAAAGGCGCATTTACGGGAGCCATAACCGGAAAGAAGGGCTGCATGGCGGAAGCTGACGGCGGCACGCTGTTTCTGGACGAGGTGGGCAACCTGCCCGCTGAGGTACAGCAGAAACTGCTACGTGCGCTGCAGACCAAATGCTACCGTCCGACGGGCTGCACCCGCGAACGGAAAGCGGACGTGCGCATCGTGGCGGCTACCAACGAGAATCTGGAGAAGGCAGTGGAGGAAGGACGTTTCCGGCGGGACCTGTATCACCGCCTGAAGGAGTTTGTCATCAAGATACCGCCGCTGCGGGAGTGCCGGGAGGACATACTGCCCCTTGCGGAGTTTTTCCGGGAGCTTGCCAACGAGGAACTGGGACGGCATACGGAAGGATTCGACAAGGAGGCGGAAAAGGAACTCATGAGGCGGATGTGGGCAGGAAATGTGAGGGAACTGAAACAGACGATGCGTTCCGCCGTCCTGCTGACGGAAGGAAGGCTGATAGGAGCCGACAGGCTGGAAGCGGAAAGTATGGCACAGGCAGGCAGCTCCCTGCTGCTGAAAGACGGGAATGAGGAAAGGGAGCGCATCGTGCGGGCACTGGCACAGGCGGACGGGAACCGCGAAGTGACTGCCGGACTGCTGGGTATCAGTCGCACGACCCTGTACAACAAGATGAAAGAATACGGTATCATGCAGAAAAAGAGCGAAAAATGAGAAAATTTCGACTGAAAATCCTATCTTTGCATGAACATAGGAGAAAAACGGTACGGAGAAACACGGTTTCCCGTACCGACTAAGATATAGTATAGAATAAGACCGCAAGGCGTTTCGAGCGAAAATCTGGTAAATTGGAACTACAGAGGCGATTGTGTGATGCTTATGCTATGCCTGGGCATAGCGTGCATTCACATACTCTCTGTAAAGGCTTTACCAGAGCCGTCGCTTGAAAGTAGTGTGAATTGCACGCTACTTTTTTTATATACGGTTTCCGGTCGCAACAGAATGACCGCTATGGCAAAAGTCCGATTACTCGCCGTCCTGACAATGGACGGCTGTCCGGCAGAAACAACCGGTCTGTCCGGGCGATGGCTTGGTTCCGACCAGTACGGGATAGGTGCGCTGAAAGAGGCTGCCACCTGCGTCCTGACAGAAGACACGTCGCTTACACTCCTCTCCAACCGGATGGAAAACACCGGCGATTCCCTGAACTATCTGATAGAAGCAACCGAAAAGACGGCAGGCATCATCAACGGCATGATACGGATGCGGCTTGTGGATGAAATCATCCTCTACATGGTTCCCGTCATTGCGGGAAACGGCAGCAGGCTGTTCCAGTCGTCGCTGCCCGAAAGCGAATGGACATGCACGGGAAGCAGACAATGGAAGGATGGTATGGTACGGATAGCCTACGGACGGAAAATACCCCGCCAACGGGTGGTGACGTTCGGAAAATGAACGCCCGGTACGTTCAAAAAGTGAACGTACGTTCAGATTCTGAACAAAAAATGAGGCGTCGGGAAAAGCTCTAAAAAATATTTTCAGCAAATATTTCTCTGAATATCAGTAAGATATATCCATGTAAAAAGAAAAACACTCCCGCAGGACCGCTATTTGTCCCATAGTTTTATGTGCGCACACTTCAAACCAAGTGTAATAACATAAAACTGAAAGAAAATGGAACACCTCATATTGACAGAAACAAGTTTTTTCAGACTGATAGGCGGCAGTGCCTGCAATGATGAAATACAGGAGTCCTACAACGGATTCATATCGGAAGTGGTATCACTCTGCAGTAACATGTCGAACCCGGAAAACACATTCTTTGCCCTGAGCTTTGCAGAAACAGAACTTCAGTTCCATGATATGCTGCAGGTTGAAAATACCGGGAACAACAGGAGCATCTATGTACGCAAGGCATTATCCTTTGTACGCAAGATGCTGGAATATATCGGTCAGATCCGCAGCGGACAGGTGCATACGCCACAGGTGGAACGCAGAAAAGAGAAAAAGAACAGCCAGCCCCTACAATGGACAGGCAATGCCATAGACCTTGTTGAAATCATATACGGCATCCATGAAATGGGATGCATCAACAATGGGGAAATCCCGCTGAAACAACTTGCTCCCATACTCTATTCTTTCTTCGGAGTTGAAACGAAGGACTGCTACAGATTCTATACCGACATCAAACGGAGAAAGACCATCAGTCACACGCATTTTCTGGAGCAGATGCAGGAACGCCTCAATGAAAGGATAAGGCGGGACGAGGAAGCGGAACTGAAAAGAAGATAAGATACACCAAATAATAATATAAGACAGACGGGACAGGCAAACAATCTGCCCCGTCTGTCTTTTTATACATTATACAATATCATTTCTGCAAAAGGTGGCTCAGGTTCTCGTCACCCGCAATACGCTCCAGCTCGTCGGCGACAATCTTTTTCACCTCTTCCTTGATGCGGTTATAATTTTCCTGCACCTTTTCCTGCATACAGTCATTGCCGTTCTCGTCGGTAAAATCCGTAATGACGGGAATAGGCCTGTAAGCCTTCGTTTCAGCCGCCACCTTCGCATTGTCCACGACAATCTCCGCATGGAAAATCTTCTGTTCGATACGTTCGTTGAAATTGTCGGACACCGAACCGACAAACATACCCTGCGTCAGGCCGGAAATCTTGCTCGGCGGGATAAGGCTGTCCATCTGCGTGTTAATGGAGGTGGAGACGTCCTGCCGGTTGATGGATATGGACTGACGCTTCTGCAAGACCTTTCCGAACCTCTCCGAAAGCGTCTTGGCGGTTTCGCCCACCACCTGACCGGAGAAGATGTTGCCAACAGTGTTCATCACCACCTTCGCCTCCTTGTCCCCATAATCACGTACAAGCTGCGAGAAATCCTGAAATCCCAGACATACGGCGACCTTGTTGCTTCGTGCCGTGGCAATCAGGTTGTCCAGCCCCTTGAAATAGATGGTGGGTAGCTCGTCAATAATCACCGAAGACTTGAGCATACCCTTCTTGTTTATCAGCTTGACGATACGTGAGTTATACAAACCCAGTGCCGCACCGTAGATGTTCTGGCGGTCGGGATTGTTCCCGACACACAGGACTTTCGGCTCTTCAGGATTGTTGATGTCGAGCGTAAACTCGCTGTCGCTCATCACCCAGTACAGTTGCGGCGAAATCATGCGTGAAAGCGGGATTTTCGCCGATGCAATCTGACCCATCAGCTGCTCGGCAGCCCCTCCCAGCCATGCATCCATAAAGGGACTGAGGTAGTTCTCCAGCTCCGGATATGAAGTAAGGATGGGGAAAATGTCCTCGTACCTGCGGTTCAGGAACTCGATGGCATGGGGAAAGGTACAGTATCTACCGTTCTGATAGATTTTGAGGTACCATATAATCGCTGCAAAAAGGATGATCGGTGACTCCACAAAGAAGTCCCCCTGCTTCTGTACCCAACTCTTATTGAGGTTGAGCATGATGGTATATGCCGATTCATAAGCATCCGCAATGTCCGTCATGAAATCCGGGTGAATGGGATTGCAGCGATGGCTCCTTCGCGGGTCGTCAAAGTTTATCACATAGAACTTCGGCTTTACCCTGTATGCGTCAAGGTGGTTTAGCAGGTGGTTGTAGGCAATCGTTGAAAGGTCAGGATACTTGAAATCATAGATATATTGACTATACCCCTTCTCAATCTGCTGCTTGATGAAGCTGTTTACCACGGCATAGGATTTTCCGGAACCCGGAGTACCCAGCACGATGGTTGCACGGAAGGGATTGACCACATTGATCCATCCCTGATGCCACTTCTTCCTGTAATAAAAACGGGTAGGCAGATTCACGGAATAGTCATTCTCCAGCAGACGGGTTTCCTGCATGAAACTCTCGTTCTAGTTGTTGAACACATCGTCCATGAGATTGTGCTTCAGCAGGCGTGACATCCACAGTCCGCCCATCAGCAGACAGATATATCCTGCCGAAAGGGTAAGGATATACAGAATGGCGACCGTCGCGACATGAAACGGAAGCTCCAGTATCCACCAGTTCAGAAAAAACAGCACAAAGCCTGCGGCAAGAGCCGTCCATATCCTGCGCCAGGTGATTTTCTCACCTTTCACGCCTTTGGTTCCCAGACACGAGAGTGCCAGCAGAAGGACTGCGAACAGCTTCGTGTAGAGGACGGAACGGAACAGTCCGGCGGTACGGTTGAAATTCACCAGTATCCTGTCCGCCACGCCGATGTCGATACCCCAGAGGCGTATGGCCTCATAGCAGAACCAATAGACATTCATGACCACTAAAATAATACTCACGGCACGGAGAAAATCCATGATTTTCGCAAGTGCCCTCAAATCATCTTCCTGTTGTGACATTTGATTGAAATTGTTAACGGTTAAAAATCTGATTACATACCCAAGCCTTTGCGCTTCTTCTTTTTCTTCTTACGCTGCATGGCTCGGATAAAGGCTTCCTCTTCGGCATTGACCGCCGGACCTTCGGGAGTGAACAGCCCCATACCGCCCGGATAATCTACACCATCGGAAGCGTCGTGCGTATAAGCCGCCTCGCGTTCTTCCTCCGGAACGGAGAGCCGGATCGGCGGGAGTCCTGCATACGGCAGGGTAAAATGTTCCTGCAAGGCATTTGCGGAAAGTTCCTTGCCCATGCGTGAGCCGTTGAGCACACAGCCGGTGCGGTGGTCGATGAAGGTGGCTCCATAGATGCGTCCTTCCTCCGTGTGGCGCAGCACGGTGTCGATGCCCTTCTCTTTGAGCCGGGAAATGAACTTCTCCTTGTCATACATTTCTCCCAGTACGGCAAGTACGGTGCGTTTTGTCACGTCCGCCAGCTTCCTGTCCCTGATGTCCTGTCCGGAACGGGCGAACTTCTTCTGCACGGCATCATAGCCGACCGTCTTTCCGAAGAGCGAGGACTTGAACGGATTGCCGACCTTGTTCCCGTTGCCGTCCGTGGCGGAATAGACCAGTCCGCGGTACTCACGTCCGCGCACGTTTCCCTGAGTTTCCTCGACGGTCACATTATAAAGGGAAAGAAGGGCACGGTATTCGCCCATCGTCTGGAAACGGTATTGCCTGCATACCGCCTTCACGGTGTTGCCGACCTGCCTCTTGACATCACCGGCGGAAACATCCACCCCGCGCAGCGGATTTTCAAGACGCTCGCTCCGGCGTTCTGCCGGACGAAGCCCGTATTTTTCCTCCAGCTCCCGGCGTATGCGGTCACTGCGGCGAAAAAGGAAATCGCAGTTGAGCCGCCTGCCGTTCTCATCCACATTGACCGTCACGATATGCACATGGTGGCGGTCTATATCCTCGTGCTTATATACCATATAAGGCTGCTCCCCGAAACCGAGCTTCTCCAGATATTCCCTTGCGATGTTCTGCAGGTCCGTATCCGTGAGCCTGTCCTCCGGGTGCGGATTGAGCGATATATGCACCACCGGTTTCTCCACCCTTGTCTGTGAGGGCATGTAAAGCAGAAAGTCGTTCAACGCACGTCCGATGTCCACCGTGCCCGTACCGTCGTTATAGATTTTGTTGGTGGCAAGGAGCTTTCCCCTTGCCTCGTTGATTTTCTCCCCGTTGTAGGCAAGTGCGCCGTACAACGAGCTTCCCATGCTGATTTTTGCTACCATCACCCCTGATTCTTCTCGTTCTCCAATCCCGTTTCCATGACGGCATTCTTCGCCGCCCATTCATTCAGTTCCTCAGAAAGCCCTACAATCTGACGGCTCAGCTTCACAAGTTCGATGGTATCCTGCTCCAGCCGGAAGAGCAGAGCCATCGCCTTCTTCTCGGAAAAGTGCATCCTCAGTTCCTTGACCACCTGATTGTAATTGGTTCCCACTGCCCGGAACTGGGCATGAAAATCGGACAGTCTGGTGCAATATTCCACCAGAGTCTTGTCCACTTTCAGCACCTTGAACGGTCTTCCGAAGAAGTGTTCCTTGAGGAATACGGATCTGGCATAGACACCCGATTTCTCGAACATGGCGAGGAAACGGTTGTGCTCCACCTCGTTGAAACGGACGGTGTAGCGGTACACCGCCGGGTCGATTTTGGGATTTCTCCCGGTCTTTCCGCCCTTTTTCGGCGGACTGTTCTTCTTTTTCTCAATCATATTACTTAGGATTTAGCGGTTACACGGCACAAGCCCCGCCTTGGGGACATTCCACCGCAGGTTTTTCAGGCTTCCCGACTTCGGAGAGGAAGCCCGCCCCCTGCAAGGGCAAGTGCTTTTCAGGGATGCTCAAATCATTTTGAGCCGCTGAAAAGACATCTTGCTGTTGGCTGGAGCCAACAAAAATCCGTCGGGGACGGATTGGAAAGGAAACCTTCAGACCCACGGCTTCGCCCGTAGCGGGAAACCCTGCCGTTCGGGGGCAAAGTTACGGTGATAAACGGTTGTGGAATAGTGTATTAAGTAAGCCAATCGCTGCCTATCGGCGCAACATGCTGCCAGTTGTCCGGGAAGTGATACAACTTCCATTATTTCCATGTTTATTTGCATCGTGATTCAAAAAAACAGTGATTTGAAGATATGAGAAATGACATCATCCAATACCCGAAAATTCAAACCGGCAGACATTTGCTGAAACGGTTATCCGGTTCAGCGGATAACTGCATATTCAATGACCCGGTGACTTACAGATTCAATGATTTCATGACGTACTGTCGTCAGTCACCAATTATCCGAAACATTGTTTCACCAATGAACCGGATACGTGATGAACCGCCTGTTTGCAGATTCATTGAAGCGGAAACGGGAATCACCGGTTCTGTATGGAAACAACAAATCATTTTATCAACAACTTAAATATCTATGACAATGAGTAATGAAATCTTCGTTGCATTCGCAACACAGAAAGGCGGTATCGGAAAATCCACCATTACGGCGCTTGCCGCCAACTATCTCCACAACGTGAAAGGTTACAATGTAGCCGTGGTAGACTGCGATGCCCCGCAGCACAGCATCTACGGACTCCGTGAGCGCGAAACAAAACTGATTGACGAGAGCCGGTACTTCAAGGCACTCGCCTGCGAGCATTTCCGCAAGCTGAAAAGGAATGCCTATCCGGTCATTGCCAGCGATGCGGTGAACGCCCTTGATGACGCGGAAAAGCTGATAAGCGGGGAAGCGGTCAAGCCGGACATCGTGTTTTTTGACATGCCGGGAACGCTCAAAAGCAACGGCGTGGTGAAAACCCTGTCGCAAATGGACTATATCTTCGCCCCCATGAGCGCCGACCGCTTTGTCGTGGAAAGTACGCTGCAATTCGCCGCTATGTTCCGTAACAACCTCATGACGACGGGGCGGTCGAAAACCAAAGGACTGTACCTGTTCTGGACGATGGTGGACGGCAGGGAGAAGAACGGGCTGTATGATGTTTATGAGGACGTCATAGCGGACATGGGACTTTCGATACTCTCGACCCGTCTGCCGGACAGCAAGAAATTCCGACGCGACCTTTCGGAAGAACGCAAAAGCGTGTTCCGCTCGACCATATTCCCCACTGAGGCGTCACTCCTGAAAGGGAGCGGCATCCGCGAGTTTTCGGAAGAGATATGTAAAATCATTACCGGGCGTTGAGCATGGGCAGCAGGAAAGTGAATACGGAGGACATTGACGAGGAACTGTTGATCGCCTCTATCGGCAGACGCACGCAGGACGGCAACACACGGCCTGCACAGGACCCTCCTGCCGCTCCGGCCGAAGAAAGTACAGGCGGAACGGAACCGCCGGCGGCAAAGGAGAAAACGTCAAGGGAAAGCAGCCGACGGAAACGGCAGGAGGAAGACTATATGATGTTTCTGCGCCGCAATGAGCTGAAAACCCGCCAGTGTGTCTATATCAGCCGCGACGTACACAGCAAGATTCTGAAAATCGTGAATGACATTGCCGGACGTGAGATAACTGTCGGCGGCTACGTGGACACCGTACTGCGGCAACATCTGGAACAGCACAAGGAACAGATCAACGAACTGTACAAGAAACAAAGAGATGATTTAATCTAAAAATCAACGACAATGGAACATAAAAAAAGAAAAGCAAGACCGCATGACAGCGGCAAGGAAATGATTACCGTCGGGATACAGACGAACGTGGAAATCGTGTCGTCCTCACCGGCAAGGGGCAAATACAGCGAAAAGGAGTATGAACGGCTGTTCATCCGGGAGTCCGGGATGCGGGCACGCGACGGGAAAATGACATATATACGCCGTGATTACCATAACCGTATCAGGCGTATCATACGGGTCATCGGACATGACCGGCTCTCGATGTCGGCCTACATCGACCATGTGCTGACCCTGCATTTCGGGCAGTCCGACGAGGCAATAAAAAGCCTGTACGAGAAGAATTATGAAAAGGAATATCAACCATAAGAATGAAACGATGAAAAGAAGACAGGAAAACAGAAAATGCGCGAGTGAGAAACATAAGTCCAACATAAACGACGGAAAACGCCCATGAGCCTGACCACAATCCTATTGACCGTATCGGTCGCCTGCAACGTATGGTTCGTGTTCCTGCTCATGTATGACCGGATCATGGAAACGAGGCTGTTCCGCTTCTTCGGGAAACTGGCAGGCATCTGGAAGTCACTCCATGCGGAGGAAAAAGACAGCAGCCCGGAGGCGGATGCGTCCTCCACCGCCACGGCACCGGAAATCATCGGCAAGAGCCGTTTCAGAATGACGGTAACCCGGACAATGACTACCGTACCGAAGCCACAAGCTGCCACTTCGGATAAAGGCGAGGAAGTGCAGAGTGATGATGTTACCTTTGCCGACGAAGCCGAAAGGAAGACGGCACGGGTACCGGAAGAGAAGTTCGACGAAGTATTCAGCAACATACCTCCTGAAGAGGTTGAGTACGGCGAAGGTGAACCGGAAGAGGAAACCCCGGACAGACGTCAGGCTTCCGGCAGCAGCTTTGACGAGATTGAAAAGGCCGTCAAGACCGCCCGAAATCCGGATGCGACACGGACGGAACGTGAACAGGCTGCAAAGGTATTTGTCGAAATGGAGGGTACGGAGCTGTATGACATGCTTATGGAAGGTTCCACCGAAATGAGCGTCCGTATCAAGGGACTGATTGAAATCCGGTTGAAAGAGCAGGAAGTCGAGTTTCTGGTACCCGACAACATAGACGAGTTTGACATCCGCAAATATGCGACGACAACCAAAAAGGAATGAAGAAAGAACAGTAGTACCGACCCCCGGAAAGCGGATACAAGGTAACCGCCTGCCGGAACGGACAGTCCCAAGTCCGTGGAACCAAAAGGGAGACCACTAAACCAAAAACAAAATCAGTATGAACCGCCGGAAGAAGGACTATCCACCCTTTGACGGCACAAACAAAAAGTATTTATGAACAGAAACATCAAGAACAGCAAGAAAATCATCCTTTCGGCAGCACTTCTCATCGCTGCCGCATCATCCGCTTTCGCACAGGACAACGGACTGGCAGGCATCAACGAGGCCACTTCAATGGTCACTTCCTATTTTGACCCCGGAACGAAGCTGATATACGCCATCGGCGCCGTTGTCGGTCTGATAGGCGGCGTAAAGGTCTATGGCAAATTCTCGTCCGGTGATCCTGACACCAGCAAGACCGCCGCTTCGTGGTTCGGTGCGTGTATCTTCCTGATTGTGGCGGCGACAATCCTCCGTTCATTCTTCCTTTAATATACGGTATGGCTGAATATCCGATCAACAAGGGTATCGGCCGTTCGGTTGAGTTCAAGGGACTAAAGGCACAATACCTGTTCATCTTCGTGGGCGGGCTTCTGGCCCTCTTTGTCCTGTTCGTCATCCTCTATATGGTCGGAACCGACCAATGGATATGTATCGGCATCGGTGTGACAGGCGCCTCCGTCCTTGTATGGCAGACCTTCGCGCTGAATGCCCGGTACGGCGAACACGGGCTGATGAAGCTGGGTGCCGCAAGAAGCCATCCCCGTTACCTGACCAACCGTCGGCGCATTGCCCGGCTGCTTAAACGAAAAAGAAAGGAAGATAAAATATGAGAAACGTATCAAGAATAACTACACTGGAAAACAAGTTCCCCCTGCTTGCAGTGGAACACGGCTGCATCGTATCAAAGGATGCCGACCTGACGGTCGCCTACGAAGTCGAACTGCCGGAGCTTTACACGGTCACGGGTGCGGAGTACGAGGCGATACACGGGTGCTGGTGCAAGGCCATCAAGGTGCTGCCGGACTTCTCCATCGTCCACAAGCAGGACTGGTTCATCCGTGAGACGTACAGACCGGAACTGCAAAAGGAGGACATGAGCTTCCTCTCGCGCAGCTTCGAGCGTCATTTCAACGAGCGACCCTATCTGCGCCATACCTGCTACCTGTACCTGACGAAAACGACCAGGGAACGCAACCGGATGCAGAGCAACTTCAGCACGCTGTGCAGGGGGCACATCATCCCGAAGGAACTGGACAGGGAAACATCGGAAAAGTTTCTGGAGGCAACGGAACAGTTCGCCCGTATCATGAACGACAGCGGCTTTGTCCGACTGCGCCGGCTCGGTACGGATGAGATAGTCGGCACAGACGACAGGAAGGGACTGTTGGAACGCTATTTTTCGCTGATGTCTGAAAACGACGTCGCCCTGCAGGACATCGACCTTTCGGCAAAGGGGATGCGTATCGGTGACAATTACCTGTGCCTGCACACGCTTTCCGACACGGAAGACCTGCCCGGCAAGGTGGCTACCGACAGCCGCTATGAGCGTCTTTCCACCGACCGCTCGGACTGCCGTCTTTCGTTTGCCAGTCCCGTGGGACTGCTGCTTCCCTGCAACCATGTCTATAACCAGTATGTGATACTGGACAACAGCGAGGAGAACCTTCGTAAGTTCGAGAAGTCCGCCCGCAACATGCAATCCCTGTCCCGCTATTCAAGGAGCAACAGCATCAACCGTGAATGGATAGACCAGTACCTGAACGAAGCCCATTCCTACGGGCTGACCTCGGTACGCGCACATTTCAATGTCATGGCGTGGAGCGATGATGCGGAGGAACTCCGGCACATCAAAAATGATGTGGGCAGCCAGCTGGCAAGCATGGAGTGTATGCCCCGGCACAACACCGTTGACTGTCCGACCCTGTTCTGGGCGGCCATACCCGGCAATGCCGCCGATTTCCCTGCCGAAGAGAGCTTCTACACCTTCACCGAACAGGCGGTATGCTTCTTTACTGAAGAGACTAACTACCGCAGCTCGCTTTCGCCTTTCGGCATAAAGATGGTGGACCGTCTGACGGGAAAGCCGCTGCACATCGACATTTCCGACCTTCCGATGAAACGCGGCATCACGACCAACCGCAACAAGTTCGTGCTGGGACCGAGCGGCAGCGGCAAGTCATTCTTCATGAACCATCTTGTCCGGCAGTATTATGAACAGGGAACGCACGTTGTCCTTGTGGATACCGGAAACTCGTATCAGGGATTGTGCGAAATGATCCGGCGCAAGACACACGGCGAAGACGGCGTGTATTATACCTACACAGAGGAAAAGCCCATTTCGTTCAATCCGTTCTATACGGACGACTATGTGTTTGACGTGGAGAAGAAGGACAGCATCAAGACCCTGCTGCTGACCATCTGGAAATCGGAGGACGACAAGGTATCAAAGACCGAAAGCGGAGAGCTGGGCAGCGCCGTGAACGCCTACATAGAGCGTATCAAGGCAGACCGGAGCATCGTCCCCTCGTTCAACACCTTTTACGAATACATGCGCGATGACTACCGCCGTGAACTGGCCGGACGTGAAATCAAGGTAGAGAAGTCGGACTTCAACATTGACAACATGCTGACCACCATGAGGCAATACTACAGGGGCGGACGCTATGACTTCCTGCTGAACTCGGAGGAAAACATCGACCTGCTGAACAAGCGGTTCATCGTGTTCGAGATTGATTCCATAAAAGAAAACCGCGAACTGTTTCCGGTGGTGACCATCATCATCATGGAGGCGTTCATCAACAAGATGCGCCGCCTGAAGGGAGTGAGAAAACAGCTGATTGTGGAAGAAGCCTGGAAAGCACTCTCTTCGGCGAACATGGCGGAATATCTCCGCTACATGTACAAGACGGTGAGAAAGTATTTCGGCGAGGCGATTGTCGTCACGCAGGAAGTGGACGACATCATCTCATCGCCCGTAGTCAAGGAGAGCATCATCAACAATTCCGACTGCAAGATACTGCTTGACCAGAGGAAGTACATGAACAAGTTCGACCAGATACAGACCCTGCTCGGACTGACGGAAAAGGAGAAGTCGCAGATTCTTTCCATCAACATGGCGAACAACCCGTCGCGGCTCTACAAGGAGGTGTGGATAGGGCTTGGCGGTACGCAGTCGGCAGTCTATGCCACGGAAGTGAGTCCGGAGGAATATCTGGCTTATACGACGGAAGAATCGGAAAAGACGGAGGTTTACCGCCTGGCGGAAAAACTGGGCGGTGACATAGAGGGAGCCATCCGGCAGCTTGCGGAAAGAAGGCGCGAAGAACGGAAAGGCTGAAAAATGAAAAAGATTCATGAATAAAAAAACTGACAATATGGATATGGACAACGCATACATGAGAGCCGAACAGAAAAGGCAGGAAACGGAAAGACATGCCACCCGGCTCAAGGAGTTCCTCATATACGGTGCCGACATACCGGAAGACATCCAGAAACAGTACGGCTTTTCGGAAGACTACCGGCTGTATAAGGAACTTGAGGAAATGGACGGCAGGCAGTACAGCGAGAAAAGACAGAAAGGGGAAGTCCCGGATGCCGGAAAAGTCGGCGGAAGACTTACCCGTGCAGTGGAAAAGGCATACGAAAGCATCTGCGGCAGTCCTTCGAGAGTGTATATCGAAGGACTTTACAAGGAACTTCTGCTGCTCGGAGGCATGACCGTAAGGAAAGATTATGACGACCCGGTACATTACAACCCCGGCTTCTTTGACAAATACGGAATCGACCGCAAGGCTCCCCGCGAAACCATTCTCAGGCAGGTGGAACAGGCATACAGGGAACTGGACAGCCGCTTTTCGAGAATGACGGGCAGAAGGTCGGACGCGGACGAGCTGTTCGGCAAGCCGAAAGAGAAACAGGCGGTACAGCCAAGGAAGGAAAATCCGGACCGCCCTGCACCGGGTATCCGCCCTTGCAGGCCGAAAGGCAGGAGAATGGGCTTCTGAACCGGAGCAAATAACAAAGAAAACAACAGTAACATCAAAAAAAAGAAAAAGTATGGACATTCAGATTACAAAATCCCAGCTCAGACTGCTTTGCGGCGGTCTGATAGGACTTGCATCACTGGTGATGCAGGCATGTGACATGGAACAGGACAAGGACGTGCGCGAAAGCATCTGCGGTAACTGGGAAAGCGTGGAAAGCAAACCCGACCTGCTCATTTACAAGGAAGGAAATGCGTACAAGGTGACCGTATTCAAACGCAGTGGCATAAGCCGCAAGCTGAAGCCGGAAACCTATCTGCTGCAGATGGAAGAAAACGGAAACCTGTTTATGAATACCGGATTCCGCATAGATGTGGCGTACAATGAGGAAACGGACATCCTGACCTTCTCGCCGAACGGGGACTATATAAGGGCCACTCCCGCAGCAGACAACGCGGAAGACAGACAATGAAACCGATAATGACCACTAAATCCAAAGAAAGAAAATGAGAATAAAAATTCTGACAATCTTCTGCCTGTGTCTGCTTTACGCAGGCAGGGCAAGCGCACAATGGGCGGTCATAGACCCGTCCAACATTGCGCAAAGCATCATAAACACCTCGAAGAATGTGGCGCATACCTCGACCACCGCAACGAATATGGTCAAGAACTTTCAGGAGACCGTCAAGATCTACGAGCAGGGAAAGAAGTATTATGACGCGCTGAAATCGGTGAACAATCTTGTAAAAGACGCCAGAAAGGTGCAGCAGACCATCCTGATGGTGGGCGACATCACGGACATCTATGTGAACAGTTTCCAGAAGATGATGCGTGACGAGAACTTCACCGTGGAGGAACTCGGAGCCATCGCGTTCGGATATACCAAGCTGCTTGAGGAAAGCAATGACGTGCTGACGGAACTGAAGAACGTGGTGAACATCACCACACTCTCGATGACGGACAAGGAACGCATGGACGTGGTGGAACGCTGCTACTCGAAAATGAGAAGATACCGGAACCTTGTCGGCTATTATACCAACAAGAACATTTCGGTAAGCTATCTGCGTGCGAAAAAGAAAAACGACCTTGACCGCGTGCTGGGTCTTTACGGAAATGCAAACGAAAGATACTGGTAGCCTATGGACTTTGAAAACCTTCATCAGATACTCCGCTCGCTTTACGAGGAGATGATGCCCCTGTGCGAGGACATGGCCGGTGTCGCGAAAGGGATTGCCGGTCTGGGTGCGCTGTTCTATGTCGCCTACCGTGTGTGGCAGTCACTTGCCAGGGCGGAACCGATAGAGGTGTTCCCCATGCTGCGCCCCTTTGCGATAGGATTCTGCATCATGCTTTTCCCGTCGCTTGTTCTGGGAACGCTCAACGGGGTCATGTCGCCCATCGTTCAGGGAACGGCAAAGATACTGGAGGCGGAAACGCTGGACATGAACGAATACCGCAAGCAGAAAGACGAGCTTGAACATGAGGCGATGATGCGCAATCCGGAAACCGCCTATCTTGTCAGCAACGAGGAATTTGACAGGCAGCTGGACGAACTGGGCTGGTCGCCGGAGGACGTGGTGACCATGACGGGAATGTATATCGAACGGGGCATGTACAACATGAAAAAGTCCGTGCGTGACTTCTTCCGCGAGATACTCGAACTGATGTTCCAGGCTGCCGGTCTTGTCATAGACACCATACGCACGTTCTTTCTCGTGGTGCTGTCGATACTCGGTCCGATAGCCTTCGCCATATCGGTATGGGACGGTTTCCAGAGCACGCTGACGCAGTGGATCTGCCGCTATATACAGGTTTACCTGTGGCTTCCCGTATCGGACATGTTCAGTACGGTGCTGGCAAAGATACAGGTACTGATGTTGCAAAGCGACATCGAACGTATGCAGGCGGACCCGAACTTCTCTCTTGATTCGAGCGACGGCGTGTATATCGTATTCATGATAATCGGGATTATCGGATACTTTACCATTCCGACCGTATCGGGCTGGATCATTCAGGCCGGAGGCATGGGCAACTACGGACGCAACGTCAATCAGGTAGCCGGAAAATCCGCCGGATTCACAGGCAGTGTTGCCGGTGCCACCGCCGGAAACGTGACGGGACGTGTGGGCAAGCTGCTGAAATAAACCAACAGAACAACTAAAAACAGATAAAGTAATATGGAATTCAAGTCATTGAAGAATATAGAAACATCATTCAGGCAGATACGCCTGTTCGGTATCGTCTTCCTGTCACTGTGTACCGTGATAACGGTGTGGAGCGTATGGAGTTCCTACCGCTTTGCGGAGAAGCAGAGGGAAAAGATTTATGTGCTGGACAACGGCAAGAGCCTGATGCTGGCTCTCTCGCAGGACCTTTCACAGAACCGTCCTGCGGAAGCCCGCGAGCATGTACGTCGCTTTCACGAACTGTTCTTTACCCTGTCACCGGAGAAGAGCGCCATCGAGCACAATGTGAGACGTGCCCTGCTGCTGGCAGACCGCAGCGTGTATAACTATTACTCGGACTTTGCGGAAAAGGGCTACTACAACCGCATCATTGCCGGCAATATCACGCAGGTGCTGAAAGTGGACAGCGTGGTGTGCGATTTCGAGCATTATCCCTACCGTGCGACCACCTATGCCACCCAGCAGATAATCCGTCAGAGCAACGTCACGGAGCGCAGCCTCGTGACGACCTGCCGCCTGCTGAACGCCTCGCGGTCTGACGACAATCCCAACGGATTCACGATAGAGGGGTTCACCATCATAGAGAACAAGGACCTGCAAACCGTCAAAAGATAATGGAATGAAAGAAAAAGCAATGAAACCGCTGCGGATGGCACATGAGAAAATCCGCGGTACAAGAGAGCGGATCGTTTCCGGACTGAAGGACTATCTGGACGGACTTCCGCAGAAGACAAGGAAAAGAATCGTACTGGCTATGCTGGCCGTATTTGCCACGCTTGCCCTTTACACGTTCGGAAAGTCGCTGTACGATATAGGACGTGATGACGGACGGAAACTGAATATCGGACACGCCGGACAGCTCCCCGTAAAGGGAGAATGCGGCGGCAAGATTCATCACAATTTTATAAAACAGTATAAGGATGGAAAATAAGGAAACAAGAAAAGAGAACGGGGACAGCCCCGAAAAGAAGAACAGGGAACGTACACCACTGACGGAGGCGCAAAGGCTGAAACGTCAGAAGATGATAGTCCTGCCTGCAATGGTTCTGGTCTTCATCGGTGCCATGTGGCTGATATTCGCTCCCTCTTCCGACAAGGAGGAACAGCCGGGTGCGACGGGCTACAACACGGAGATACCGGATGCGGACAAGGACAACAGGAAGATTATCGGTGACAAGGTCAAAGCCTACGAGCAGGGAGAAATGGAGGAACGCAGGGCAAGCCGCAACCATGCCATGCAGGAACTCGGCAGCATGTTCGACCGGGAAGTTTCCGTGACCGGTAACAATCCGGACTTCGACCTTGCCAGTCCCGGTGGCAGAAGTGATACGGATACGGCATCATCGCCGGCTTCGCAGACAATCAGGTCATCGGCCACCGCCTACCGTGACCTGAACGCCACGCTCGGCAACTTCTATGAGCAGCCTTCGGGAAACAGTGCTGAAATGGAGGAGCTGATGGAGCGCATATCCTCGCTGGAAACGGAACTTGAAAGGGAGAAGGAAAAAGGCTCTTCGATGGACGAGCAGGTGGTGCTTATGGAAAAGTCGTATGAACTGGCATCCAAATACATGGGCGGTCAGAACGGACAACAGACAGCACAGGCATCGCCGGTACGGAAGGCGGAAGAGCATACGGCAATGCCGGTCAAGCAGGTTACCCGACAGGTGGTTTCCTCCCTTGCACAGCCTATGAGCAATGCGGAATTTGCCGCCATGTATGCACAGGAGCGCAACATGGGTTTCCACACGGCAGTGGGAAGCCGTACGGTATCGGACAAGAACACCATATCGGCATGTGTCTATGGGGCACAGAGCGTGACGGACGGGCAGGCTGTCCGGCTGCGGCTTCTGGAGCCGATGGCGGTTGCGGAGAAAATCATCCCACGCAATGCCGTCCTTGTCGGAGCGGCAAGGATTCAGGGTGAACGTCTCGGCATAGCAGTCACTTCGCTGGAACATGAGGGGACGATTATTCCGGTTGAGCTTTCCGTTTACGACACGGACGGACAGGAAGGAATCTTCATCCCGAACTCGATGGAAATGAACGCAGTCCGTGAGGTAGCCGCCAATATGGGCGGATCGCTTGGCAGCAGCATCAACATCTCCACCGATGCGAAGGCACAGCTCGCCTCCGATCTGGGCAAGGGGCTGATACAGGGCACAAGCCAGTATATAGCCAAGAAGATGCGTACCGTCAAGGTACATCTGAAAGCCGGATACAGGGTCATGCTGTATCAGGACAGAAATTAACAGCAAAAAATTATCAATTTATTATTACCACTAAATCCAAAGTAAAATGAAAAAAGTAATTATGATGTTCGCCCTGTTTATGGGCATCGTATCTGCCCAAGCGCAGGAAAACAAGACCGCCGAAGAAAACGGAAGTGACAGACCGGCTCAGGAAGTGAAGCAGGAAGAGGTTCAGAAACTCTCTCTGAGCAAAGAAATCTATCCGCAGAAAGAGGCGGACGGCGACCTGTATCACGGTCTGACCCGCAAGCTGACCTTTGACCGCATGATACCGCCGCACGGACTGGAAGTGACCTACAACAAAACCGTGCATATAATCTTTCCGTCAGAGGTGCGCTACGTGGACCTGGGCTCACCGAACCTTATTGCCGGAAAAGCGGACGGGGCTGAGAATGTGATAAGAGTGAAAGCTACGGTAAGAAATTTCCAGAACGAGACGAACATGAGCGTCATTACGGAGGACGGCGGCTTTTACACCTTCAACGTCAAATATGCGGAAGAGCCGCTGCTCCTCAATGTGGAGATGTGCGACTTCATCCACGACGGTGAAGCGGCGAACCGTCCGAACAACGCGATGGAGATTTACCTGAAGGAACTGGGGAATGAAAGTCCGATGCTGGTGCGTCTTATCATGAAGTCCATCCACAGACAGAACAAGCGTGAGGTGAAGCATATCGGCTGCAAGCGTTTCGGTATCCAGTATATCCTCAAAGGCATCTATACGCATAACGGACTTCTGTATTTCCATACGGAAATCAAGAACCAGAGCAACGTCCCGTTTGACGTGGACTATATCACATGGAAAATCGTGGACAAGAAGGTGGCAAAGCGTACAGCCGTGCAGGAACAGGTCATTCTTCCGCTCCGTGCGCAGAACTATGTGACCTGCGTGCCGGGAAAGAAAAAGGAACGTACCGTGTTCACGATGTCCAAGTTCACCATTCCGGACGACAAATGCCTCGTGGTGGAACTGCATGAGAAGAACGGAGGACGTCACCAGTCCTTTACCGTAGAGAACGAGGATCTGGTACGAGCCACAACGATTAACGAACTTCAGGTACGATGAACATGAGAAAGTACATGATAGCACTGGCAGCGTCGCTTGCCCTGTTCACGGGGCGGGCGAACGCCCAGCGATGCCTGCCGGGAATGCAGGGCATCGAAGTGAAGGCGGCAATGACGGACGGTTTCAGGATGGGCGGCAATGACGGAGGGCACAGTTTCGGGGCGCTTCTTTCGACCTATACGAAAAACGGCAACAAATGGTCGCTGGGCGGTGAATACCTGTTGAAAAACAGTCCGTACAATGATGTGAAGATACCGGTGGCACAGTTTACCGCCGAAGGCGGCTACCACTTCAAGGTGCTTTCCGATGCCCGCAAAATCGTGTTTCTCTATGCCGGCGTTTCCGCTCTTGCCGGATATGAAACGGTGAACTGGGGCGACAAGGTGCTGTATGACGGGGCGAGGCTCCACGACAGTGATGCCTTTGTCTATGGCGGTGCGGTGACGCTCGACATGGAGGTGTATGTGGCTGACCGTCTGGCTTTGCTTGCCAGCCTGCGCGAGCGTTGTCTTTGGGGAGGTGACACGAGAAAGCTCCACACGCAGTTTGGAATAGGTATCAAGTTCATCATAAATTAGGACGGGTATGGATATAGCTGAAATGAGGCAGATACCGATTGCGGACTTTCTCCGAAGGCTGGGACATGAACCGACAAGAAGAAGCGGAAACGAATTGTGGTATTCGGCACCTTACAGGAGCGAAAGGACACCGTCCTTCCGTGTGAATGTGGAAAAGAATGTCTGGTACGATTTCGGGCTGGGCATAGGCGGTGACATCTTCAATCTTGCCGGAGAGTTTATCCACAGCCGTGATTTTCTCGCACAGGCAAGGTTCATATCGGAAAGTGCCGGTGTGCCTATGGTGCAGCCGGATGCTTCCACCTTCAGGGAAAAGACTCCCGAACCGTCCTTTGAGGACGTGGAGGTCTTGCCCCTGCGGTATCAGGCTTTGAAGAAATATCTGGTGGAACGTGGCATATCTCCCGATACAGCGTCCTTTTACTGCTGCCAGTTGAACTACTACGTCCACAAGAAGAAATATTTCGCCGTCGGCTTCTCCAATGTGTCCGGCGGTTATGAACTCCGGAACCGGCTTTTCAAAGGGTGCATACCGCCCAAAGACGTATCCCTGATAAAGCGGAAGGACGGGCAGGCTGAAAGTTGCAGCCTTTATGAGGGCTTCATGGACTTCCTGTCCGCCGTGACGCTCGGCATGGCGGAGGACGGCGACAGCCTTGTCCTGAACTCGGTCGCCAATGTGGACAGGAGTTTCCGTTATCTGGACGGTTACGAAAGGATACGGTGCTACCTCGACAACGATGAAGCCGGACACCGGGCGGTGGAAAAACTGCGGATGCGGTACGGTGAGAAAGTGTCGGACTGCCGTGGATTATACAAAGGCTGCAAGGACCTGAACGAGTATTTGCAGCAACGGATAAACAAACAGAATAACAACAAACTTAAAATCAGATAAGATGATGAAGATTATGAACAATAACAGCAACAGAGGCAAATCAATTTTCAAGGCAGTGGCAGTCTGCATGGCTGTCCTGGCTGCGGGACTTTTTGCGTCCTGCGATGACGATATGGACATACAGCAGAGCTACCCGTTTACGGTGGAAACCATGCCTGTCCCTCACGATGTGGCAAAGGGGCAGACCGTGGAAATCCGCTGTGAGATGAAGAAGGAGGGCAATTTTGCCAATACACTCTATACGATACGTTACTTCCAGTATGAAGGTAAAGGGACACTGAAGATGGACAACGGTACGGTATTCCTGCCGAACGACCGTTACCTGCTGGAGAACGAGAAGTTCCGTCTGTACTACACCTCGCAATGCGATGAAACACAGAATTTCATCGTGGTCGTGGAGGATAACTTCGGCAACTCCCATGAAATGGAGTTTGATTTCAACAACTCCAACACTTCAGAAACGGAAAGCGACAGTGTGCCAGCCGTCAGTCCGTCCACTTCCAAACAAATCCGTGAATGAGGTACAGGATGTTGTTACTGCTCTGTTTCCTTTCGTTGGGCTGCACTTTGTCGGCACAGGAACCTGAAAGGGAAACAGCCAAGGAAGCAAGGATTTTCAGGTTGCCGGAATTTGAGAGGGCATTTTTGTGTGTACGCTATTTTGAGGGCTGGCACTCGGAAAAGAACCATCCTTATGTCGGCTGGGGGCATTGCCTCCAGCCGGGCGAGAAATACTCGGCACGCACCATGACAAGACAGCAGGCTGACGAGCTGCTGCGGAAAGACCTTCGGAAGTTCTGCGCCATGTTCCGGCATCTGGGAAAGGATTCGCTGCTCCTGGGTACATTAGCTTATAATGTGGGACCGTTCCGGCTCTTGGGCAGCGGAAAGATACCTAAAAGCAAGCTGATCCGAAAACTGGAAGCCGGTGACAGGGACATCTATGAGGAGTATATATCCTACTGCCACTACAAGGGACGGAAAATCCGCTCGATAGAACGGCGACGGAAAATGGAATTTCTGCTGCTGTTCAAGAGGTAGCAGTAAGGGAGAGCTTCACCCAAATGGTGGGGTTCTCCCTTGTCATTTTCCGGAAAGGTTTTGCTTTGCTCCGGGAAAAGACCTAATTTTGTATCACTTTTTTTGAAACAGAAAAACAATCATGGAAAATTATATGGCAAAAGCGGCGGATGCCTTTCTGACAGGGCGTCCGTATGGCATACGTCTTGACTTCAAACACAAGGGTTTCGCTCTTTTCAACTACAACATGAACGAGCTTGGCAACCATCTTCCCGGCAGACTGGAAACGCTTCCGCTGGAGGATTTTGACGTGGAGGATATTCCGCTGTGCGGGGAGCGTATTGTCCGAAAGGAAAACATAACGGACATCTTCTTCTATGACGAGAAGAGCAACCTGTATTCGGACAACCGTGTGGATATGAAGAAACTGAAAGCATACAACAAATATATCTATCCGCTTTCACTTATTCTGAATAGAAATCTGTAAGATGGAAACAAAAAAGACTTCCGTTAGTGGAAGTCTTTGGAACAGCGGTTTCTTTGCTACTTTCTTTGTCCGCCTTCTGCTCACCGAAAGAAAGTAGGGCGGCTCTCGCCGCCTCTGCCTAAAGTCGGGTGTAAAGTCCCGTTACATCCGTGAAAATCTGCTGGAGCATATCAAAGTACACTCCCTCGTATTTGGCTATCTCCTTGACCTTGATGTCCGCATACTTCGTCAGTGTTTGACGATAGAAATACATGGTGTATGTATCCGTGTCCTCATCCAATATGATTTTCAGTCTGTTGGCTGACGTCTTGTTCCTTGCAAGGCTCATTTGTAGTCCGTTGCCCAAATTGATATAGTTACGGCTTCCCGTCATGACGGTAAATCCATGACCGCCCAACTGCTGTAAGATTGTATTCGCTATCATCTGTATATGAATTTAAGTTATTGTCAATGGGTGGCTTTTGCCACCCGATTTTTTATACGTTCATGCTCTGCCTTATATGTTCCAATGTGCGCTCGGCAATGGGTCGTGTTTCCTCCGTCCAAAGGTCATAGTCATGTACGGATATTCCCACACTCTGCAAGTCACGGATATAGCCGGACACATAATCTCCCGTAGGAAGGTAAACGAACTGCATCCATGCGTCCCTGCTGTCTGTCAATATAAAATAGTATTTCATGCTCTTTCTTTTTTATGGGTTGTCTGTTTCGGGTGCGGGCGGTATTGTGTACCGCCACACCTTTAGTATTCTTTCATTTCGGCAATGGGGGTATATTTTCTGAGCCATTCCACCACATGCACCATGTTGTATTCGGAAGTGATGACTGCCGTATGTTCGTTTATCGGGGTCATTCTTGTACTTTCGTAGCTCTCTATCCACTCCTTTAGTGTTGCCACATCACAAGTATCGGTACACATCATATCCAAAATTCTGATAGGGTCGCTGAATGTCACAATCAAAGTATCATAGTATGCTGTCATAATCTGTCCTCCTTTCCTTTTATCCATTCGTCACGCAGGTGTCTGCACTCCTTCAGTGTCGGTCTCACGCAAGAGAAAAGTTCTCCGTCCGTGCGTCTGTAGTCATACTGGAAAAGGGTTGTTCTTTTCCGTCTGATAGTCGTTTGGTACTTTTCGTACTTCTCAGTACCTGCCGTCTGGCAGGTACTCACTCCGTTGATGGTCATTCTTGTTGTCATGGCAGTCATTTATTAAAATTCAACAATCAGCAGTCGGTTCTCCATTACCTTTTCGGGGTCGGTTATCATCCTTTGGGCTACCCAAAGGTGATGTGCTCCGAAGCCGTAGGCGAACAGCCTTCCGAAGTTCTCGTTTTCTGAAAGTTTCGCCATTGAATTACGGATTTCCGTTTCGCTGAAACTCAAGGACAAGGTGTTTATCAGACTGACAAAGATGTCGGTAACTTTCTCGTCCCATAATATCAGTATGTTTTCTATCTTTATTTCCATATCATATATATTTTGAAGTCTATAAATCAAGCACTCATCCGTTTGCGGATAAGTTCTGCATTGCTCTCTACAAGGCTGATTATGCGGTCGTGGTATTCGGTATTGGAATTGCATACACCTCTGCTCTGTACCACCTTGAATGTTGTCAGTGAAACCTCCACTGTTTCAATGCGTTTGCCGTCAATGGTTGCGGATAGGATAAGGGAGTCTGTCCTCTTGTGATAGCTTCCCACACAATGGTGCATCAGTTTACCTTCAAGTTGCATTTCCGCCACACTCTCAATGACCTTTACAAGAATAAGGTTGTCGGTAAACACAAGTCCGAAGAACTTGCCTTTGGACTTCAGATAATTCTTTTCGTCCTTGACCAACTGCTCCCTGCGTTGCTCCGCTCTTTCCCTTTCAATCTGTTCTTCGCGTTTTCTGACAAGTCGGTCATGTGCCTTTTTCAAGTCTGTCGGACAAACATATTTTGGGCAGTGGGTGTCTTTCCCGAAATGTCGGAGCAGTCTTACAAGGTCACACCACATGGAGGCATCTGCAATATGATAGCCGTTTCGGATACAGATTTTTATGGAGTTCCAATATTCATGCAAATTGACATTTGAAATGACGGCATATCTGAACATTTCTGTCTGTCCCGCTTTAAGCAATGTTTCCTTTTTGCTGTCCGTCAGAATGGCGGTAAAAAATTCGTATGGGGTCAGTTCGTGGAATGCTCCCTTGAAGCCGTTCCGCCTTAATTCGGGAATGATGCGCATTGCCGGATAAGTCTTGTATGCGTCTATGTTGTATGCTTTCAGCATCTTGTTGCTGCGTAAATCCATATCGCTCCATTCAGTCCAAAGGTCATAGTACATCGTGTGCATGGCTCTCAGTCGGGCAATAACTTCGGTCTTTCCGTTTGGGGCAATCCACCATTGCACCACCTCCCTTATGGAATACTCTGCCTTCTGTCCCACCTTGTATGTTGCTCCTACCATAAAGTAGCGCAACACTTGATAGCCTTTTCGGGTCGTAATGATTTCATAATATGCGCTGTCCCTGAAAACTCTCTTTCGGGTATCAAGTATTTCAAGTTCCTTTCCGCAATGGGGACAGCTACAGCCACATATAGTTTCCGCAAGAGTGTGTCCGCCTTTTCAGCGGTGTCCACATTCCGAACAAGTGATAGTTCCGCCTTTTGTGCGGTAGGCATGATGCTTGAAGCAATGTTCAAAAGCGTATGCTTTCTGCTTGTCTGTCAGTTCGGGCAGTCCGCTTGACAAACGGACTACCTCTTTCTGTATGCGTGTTCTCGGTTTCATATCAAAAATCAAATAATGAGGGTTGGACTTGTGTTTCTTTTTTCGCTGTCGGCTTGTTGCGGTTCTGTAGCTTTTGGAGTTCCATCTGCTGATATTGGGCAACAGCCTTTCTTCTTGCTTCCTGCTTTTCCTCTTCTGTCAGTTCCACCACATGGTTTACAACTACTTGACGTTGTATAGGCTTGCCTACTTCAATCTCGTTTTCATCGTAATAGTGAATGGCTTGTCCGTAAATCTCTCCGTCTGAAAAGCCGTTGCAACCGCTTTTCTGCACATAGTTCAGAATGTATGTGACACAATCGTCTATGTTCTTGGCAGGGTTGCGGTAGCTTTTGGCGAATAGTTCATCTTCCGCTGCTCTCTGCTCCAAAAACATCTGTATGGTTCGTTTGAAATGGTCTGTTCCTTTCATCATAATCTCAAATTTTAGTCGGGTTGTCGTTCAAATAAAGTATCTTGCAATCTTCCACTTCTGTGGGAAGTCCGAAAAGGGGGTAATGGGTGAAATAAGGCTGTGCGTTCCCTTCTTCATCTGTGAGGGGTGAAACATCTTGTACTTGCCATTGCTTCATCCATCTGTCTATTGTCTGAACTTCATCGTCTGTGAGTGCGGTTGCATCGCCATTGATGATATAGGCTAAACTCCATGTGGGTATCTTTTCCGTTGTCCTGTTCATATCCGTTCCTTTATGTGGTCAGACAATCTCTTGTAAAATCTCCGTGTGGTATTGTGGGGGGCATTCCACCAAAAGAAAACTGATAAAATCCTTTCTCGCTTCCTTGTTGAGTTCGTGGTATAGCCTTCTTAGGGTTGAATGGTTGCCGTTGATGTAGGTTTCCACCATATACTCAAAGATGTTGTCCACCTCGTAAAATCTGCATTGCTGCGCTGCTGTCTTGCTGTATCGTTTCATAATGTTATGCTTTTGGGAGTTAATTCAAAGTGTCAGTAGCCATAGGAAAAAGCCGAAAATGGCAATGAGAAATATGATGAATACCATTACATTGATAACCATTCGGAATACTCCACAGACTATTTCTCTGATGATGTACCAAAGGATATTGACTATCCAAAGGAAACAGCGCAACAGAAATGCGAATACTGCAAGTCCAATGGATTGCGCTGTCTGTCTTATGTTCATTGCTGCTGTCATTTTGGGTGTCGTTTGTCAAGTTCTACAATTCTGTCAATTCTTCCGTACAATATCTTGCGGAGTGCCGTCTTGTCCATAGCCTTGTATTCTCTCCATTGTCCGTACTGGCTTACAAGGAATGTCCTCAGTATGTCGGAGAAGTCAAACCGCCATCCTTGCAATGGTATCGCACTTTTGAAATAGGTATTGCCGTTTACCTTTTCGGTTATCCAATTCTTTTCCTCTCTGTTCAGCACCTCGCCATTATTCACTTTCATACGAAGTCTGTAAACCTTGCACTCATGTAGGCTTTCCAATGTCGGAACTTCCCACTTCACGAATTTTGTTGCTACTGCTGCTTCCATATCCATTTGTTTTTATTTTTAATGCGGATTCGAGAGCTGAGGGAGTTGAGTTTCCAACCTTATATGCCTCCCGTTTATCCGACATTTTTTTTAATGCGTCTTTCTGTCGCTTCGGTCGTTTTCGTTTCGGGTGCTTCAAAAAAGGTAGGGAGTGGGTAGAGCAAGGGTTTTCAAAGAAAAAATACTACCCGCAGGGCTGGAGATTTTTTCTAAAAACCATTGAGCATCCCAATCCCGGATTTACCTTTGCACCCAGAACGGGAACGATCCACCTGATGCGACTGCCTGAAAGACCATCAAAATGGAGGTAAACGGATGTGGAGGCATATTGGATATGAAATGTTCCGGGAAAAGAAAGAAAGGAAATGTCAAAAAAGGGATACGGCGAAAACGTGAAACCGGCAAACATTCCAAGAAAGTATGTTGCAACCGTGTGGCTAAACCTGTTTAGTTATGCGGTTGCAATTTTCTTTCCGGTTTGCCGTCATGGGTAATGGCACTTTTCATTTATGGAAGGTGTGGTTACCCATGACTTCCGTTTTCGATTAGAGGAACCGACAAAAAAAGAAAATCAACAGGTGACAGCCGTAAAAGCACCGCTTGTGGCATAAGCAAAAAAAGAAAGGGGCCTTGCATCATCAGTCTGAACATGGTTCAGGCGTGACGCAAAGCCCTTTTCTATGCTTATGCAATAGTAGGAACATGGTCGTCAATTTATTGATGATGATGTTCCTACGAATAAATTCGCTTTTACGGAAAAACTTGTCTGTGGAGCTTAAAAAGCTGGATTTTTATTTCAATATATGCCATTAAAGTGCTACTTTTGCATACGAAGAGTTCTTTGAAGGTTACGCAACGCGCAGAAGAATAAAACAGCAGATAACTAACTAATTCGTAACCTATTACTACTATGAGTTGGTAACTGCAACTCATTTTCAATCACTTAGACCTTTTTCGTAATTTCAACATCACAAAAATGCTAATTGTCGGACGTTATCATGTTGTATATGGCCACATATACAAAGGTGAGGAACATCATGGCCAACATCACAAACGACACACCACTCACATCTATTGATATGGCGGAGGTGAATACATCAACCACAAAATTGGCAGCGAGATGTTTCAACACGGCAACACTGTCAGTCAAGACAAACAGTGTTATGCCCGCAATGACGCATACGGCAGTCCATATTCTGTTGAGACGCTGTTTATAAACATAGTCCGACGACGGAAGTCCGCGCATAACACGCTGCGAAAAACCGTCATCCGGTATTTCATTCCGGCCATATTCCTCAAAAAAAGATATTATCCTCTTATCTTCGTTTTCAGTCATATCCGTTCTGCTTTAAATAGTTCGACAATTTCTTCTTTCCCCTGAAGATGTGCGATTTCACCGTTCCCTCCGCCATTCCGGTGATTTCCGCAATGCGGTTTATCGGATATCCGTCTATCAGCTGGAGACTTACGCAGGAACGTTCGCTGTCGTTCAGGCGTGAAAGCGCATCGTATATATCCATTTTCAAATTGCTGTCACCTGTAGTCTGACGCATCTTTACACCCGGCACACCATCAATGTCGCATGCGGTCTTCGACCTTCTCCTGTAATCATACAGCACGTTGTATGCTATCTTGTAAAGCCAGGTGGAGAACGCTGCCAGCCCGCGGTACTTCGTTATATTCACGTAGGCTCTGATGAACGTGTCTTGAGCGAGATCATCACTCAGCTGTTTGTCACCCAAGGTCTGGTTCATGAAGAACCGCCTTATAGGTGACTGATATTTCACCACAAGGCGATCGAAAGCACGCCTGTTATGAAACACAGCCACCTGAGTGACAAGAGAGATGTCGTTCAAATTGTTCACGGCCGGCCAGCTTATTGATTATCCTTTGTTTCGTCCTGCTTACCGGCAGATGCGTCCGGTCCGGCCGGAGTGTCAGAAGGCTTTTCATCCTTCATATTCTGCCCGGGAACATAGCTGTCCTGCTTCAGGCCGGAGCCACGATAATAACCACTGGCCTGCACATTCTGTCCGTTCGGTGCGTCATAAGGGCGGTCGTTTCTTCCAGAATTCTGTCCAGGGATATAGCTGTCCTGTCTCAAACCGGAACCACGGTCCTGCTTGCGGCGTCCACCCGGCACAGTACGTGCGATAACCATCTGTCCGATACCAAAACACATCACGAGCAGACCTACACCGACAAGAGCCTCTGCGCCCCAACAACCGAACATCAGCACAAGGCCAAGACCAAGGGCAACGTTCTGTATTCCACGCTTCCACATGTAGTCGTCACGTACTTTCTCATAATCCACCTGACGGTATTCTTTATGTTCATAATTACGTTCCATCTCCTTCTCTCTGAGCAAGACTCTGTCGTTATGACGCTTAAAAAGATATCTTATCAGCAACACTACGATAACGATCGGAGCCAAGATGAAAATAAGGAACAAAAGCGTAAGCAGTATGGCTATAATCACTCCACCGGCACCTACCGTCCACAAGGCATTATAGAAAGTGAACGGATCACCGTAATCTGCCGGATTGACACTGTTTGCAGGAATACTTACAGTCGGTGTCGTTGCGTCGTTATCAGCCTCATAAGTTGTTGTGTCCGAGTAAGCCTCAACCGCTTCGTAAGCCGTATCCACCTGCTGAACCTGTACAGCATCATCCACATGCTGGTGACGATGACGCGGAGTAGTGTCCACGGCTGCTGCATTCAATGCAGAAAACATCACCAATCCCAATAATAAATGTTTCATTGTTTTATCTGTTTTTTAATTGTTTCTGTTGGTTAGACGCACCGCGTTGCCGTTTCGTTGCAAAGAAAATGATTTTTTTCATAACCACTGTATATTTTTAAGACTGATTGTCTTATTCCAGACTCCAACCACCAATATATTTCATGGAAAGTGAACGCGATCTGCTTCAGTTGGATGATTATAAAACAACGAATCCAATAAAAACATCATATAACAATAAATATACTCCGTCATACTATCATCTACAACGAACAATGAAACAGAAACCCTATGTAACACGGCATGCGTATAAAATGATACATATCACGATTATTTTGCATATTTATGCAGTTTTCGTAGTAAAAAATTTTGACAAAAATTTTTCTCAAAATAGAAAAACGGAGGGCAACGGAAAAGGCTTTATCGCATGAAGACAGTCATGACGTCCGACCGTCTTATCATCCGCAGCAAGCGTTTCCGGCGACAGACTGAAACAAAAGAGTCCGAATCGCGTCCTGATATAGCCCGAATCAGCACACGATATCGCCCGTTTCAGCCCCTGAAATGGGCTGTTTTGCCCCCTGAAAAAGACTGTTTCGCAACACAAAATAAGTCGGTCCGCGAAGCAACAATCCGTAAGCTGTTGATTGTCAGACAAATGTGCAAAGTGCTCAAAACTCGCGTATTTGCGACCGAACGACCTGTTGCTCGAAAATATTCGAGTTTTGAGCACTTACGCTGAATATTTATGCATTATGCAAAACGGATAATTGTATATTTATACATAAATGTAAAGGAGACACGAACATGCGAATATTACAGAGAATATGAACTGTGCACAGCAGTCAACAACCTGTGACCGGACATACAAAAACAGGATGATGACATCACTATTGCATATAATGTAAATCCACGACATACCAGTTATGTCGTGGATTTATGTTATATTTTGATTTGCATGTCATGTCACGTTACTGTTGTATCCAAATAGTTGCGTACCTTTCATTGACACCTAAAAGAAACGAAGACTGGCATTATATACATACCTTACTTCTGTCAAAACCAACGTAAACTACTATTTGTCGCGTATGACCACGACAGGAACGGTCTTTGTAAGATCGTTTCTTGCAACATATCTGTATGTGCCCACCTGTTTGACACATTGTCCCGGAGCAACATCAATCGTCTGACCGTCGTAATAAGTCTGGCCGTCCTCGCAAAGAAACAGCACCAACAGGCTTGAGATACCATCTTCGTAAGCCAAGGCATTGCCGGAATCGAGAACACTGAGCACGGTGAACGACCGTTCACTTATGACCGGGCCATCCTCTTTCATCATGGTTATGTCAGCCGTGGGAGACGACTGTCTGACTACAGCAACGATGAAAGAAAGCGCAAAAATGAAAACCACACCGCACACCACACCGGCAAGAATAATCCAAATCTTTTTCATATCACCAAACGTATTTAAAGATCCTCGCCGTCAGACTTGTTGTATTCGTTATCGTAATACATAAGTATGCGGTATCTGCCATAGTCCTAGTTTATCATAAACCATACAGGCTTTGATTTGGTGTTTTTAATATAATCCAACCTAAAAATCAGTTCATCGCATGAAACCTTTCCCTGCATCACCTGCGACGTATCGGCAAGCTGTTCCGCAGTATATTTCTCGAGAAGCCGGTCTCTCACGTATTTTTCCTTCTGTTCCTCGTCTGTTTTTTGGAAAAATATGGCCTCATAACGTTTATTATTTACCGTGATCTCATAACTAATGTCCTCGTCATCAGATAACGTCTGATCATTATCGCCCAGATATTTGTCATTGTTCTCGAACTGGCGGCACAGATTATTAAACCTTATTTTTATATCACCCTCATCACATGCGTACTTGTCGGCGACATAAATACGATATACCTTGTTTCTGTTTGTGACCACCGAGATCCGCACTTCCGAGCCGTTGAACTCACCTTCCAGCATATCTGTCACACTATTATAGGTAAAACCTTTTGCCTTCAGCTTCTGTATCATGGCATTCTTTGTTCCGTCAATAGGAATGCCTAGAAACTTTGTGACATCTTTCTGTGCATACATTGCAACAGACAATGTAAGCATCAGCACAACCGATAAAAATTTTTTCATGTTTAGAATTTGTTTTGTCCTGTCACCCCATAGGACGTTAACATTTGCGAAAGGCGTGGGTGCCGTATGCCGTATCCTAATGTGAAGGTGCTAGGAAAACCTTTGTGAACAGATACAGATAACAGCCCCCACGCCTGTATATGTGCGGAGACCATTACGCCATCTCTTGTTCACAGTGAATAAAGTTTCCTAGGCTTTTCACATACAAGATGAAGACATAACGCCTCTAATTTCCAAATAAATAGGACGGATTTGCTTTCCATCCTGCCACAAAGATAAACTTTTTATTTATAAACCATGCATAAAAATATGAATATCTTATTAAAGGAGTGATATAAAATGTCATAACCACATCTACCATTATGTGAACGCACAAAACACCACATAGTCATAATCAACCAAAAGAGAATAACTGATTGTGGAATATATTTACTACATTTGCACATAAATTAATAATACAGACATGACACTGCCCGAAGAATTCATAAAATACACGCGGGAGCTGATGGGAGATGACAGGTTTGAGTCGCTCGCAACCGGCCTGAAGGATGAAGCACCGGTGAGCATCAGACTGAATCCGCTGAAGTGTGACATCGCCCACACCGCAATAATCGGAAAGAGGAGCGACGTGGCATGGTGTCCTACGGGAGTGTATCTGAACGAAAGACCGAACTTCACGTTCGATCCGTTGCTGCACGCCGGGGCATACTATGTGCAGGAAGCATCGTCGATGTTTGTGGCGCATGTGTTGCGACATACGGTGAGCGACAGTGTGAGAATGCTCGATTTGTGTGCCGCTCCCGGCGGTAAATCGACAGCGTGCCGCACATTCCTGCCTGAAGGCAGCCTGCTCGTAAGTAACGAACCCGTCAGGACGAGGGCCAACATTCTGAGTGAGAACATGCAGAAGTTCGGCCATACGGACGTGATAGTGACCAACAACTATCCGCGCGACTTCAGAAAGTCGGGGCTCATGTTCGACGTGATACTGGCAGACGTGCCGTGTTCCGGCGAGGGAATGTTCCGCAAGGACGAGGGCGCGATAAGCGAATGGAGTGTGCAGAATGTGGAGAACTGCCGCCGGTTGCAGCGCGAGATTGTGAGCGATATATGGCCATGTCTGAAGCCGGGCGGCCTGATGATATACTCCACATGCACGTTCAATGCCCACGAGGACGAGGAGAACGCAGCATGGATAGCCGAAGAACTTGGGGCGGACTTCGTAGAGATAGCAGTCTGTCCGGAGTGGAACATCACGGGACCGTTGGTGGGTGACAATCCGTCATACCGCTTTCTGCCTGGCACGAGCGAGGGCGAAGGACTGTTCATGACAGTATTGAGAAAGCACGGACAATACGACTCACCGGGCAAAGCACCTGCAAACAAAAAACAGAACAGAAAAACAGACAAGGCTGTGAGCCTTCCGCTGACCGACAGCGACGACTTCGAGACAAGAGAAAGAGGCGACCGTCTGGTGGCAATACCGAAGAAATGGGCCGATGTGTATGACGCCGCTGCAAAAAGTCTGAACGTGATTCACGCCGGAATAACCATCGGAACGCGCAAAGGAAAGGACATCGTGCCCGACCAGTCTCTGGCTCTTTCGGCACGGCTCGACCGCAACCGGTTTGTCAGTGTAGATATAGACTACACGCAGGCAATAAGCTATCTGCGCAAGGAAGCGGTGCCCCTACCCGACGGCACGCCCAAGGGCTTCGTGCTGCTCACGTACAAAGGCATGCCTCTGGGATTTGAGAAGAACATCGGCAACCGCGCCAACAATCTGTATCCGCAGGAATGGAAGATAAAGAGTCAGCACATTCCGGAACAAAACGAAATCATCATCAAAAGAAATGAAACAATATCTTGACCTGCTCGACCGCATTCTTACGGAGGGCACAAAAAAGACTGACCGCACGGGGACGGGAACACTGAGTGTGTTCGGACACCAGATGAGATTCAATCTGGAGGAGGGTTTCCCGCTGCTCACCACAAAAAAACTGCATCTTAAGTCGATAATATACGAGCTGTTGTGGTTTCTCAAAGGCGACACCAACGTGAAATATCTTCAGGAACACGGCGTGAGAATATGGAACGAATGGGCCGATGAGAATGGTGACCTCGGACCGGTGTACGGCCATCAGTGGCGTTCGTGGCCCGACTACAACGGCGGAACGATCGACCAGATAAGCAATGTCATAGACCAGATAAAGCATCATCCTGACTCACGGCGCATGATGGTGAGTGCATGGAATCCGGCTGAGGTAGACCAGATGGCGCTGCCACCGTGCCACTGTCTGTTCCAGTTCTACGTAGCAGACGGCCGCCTTTCGCTGCAACTCTATCAGCGTTCGGCCGACACGTTCCTCGGTGTGCCGTTCAACATCGCCTCATACGCGCTGCTGCTTATGATGATGGCACAGGTGACGGGACTGAAAGCCGGCGACTTCATACATACAACCGGCGACACACATCTGTATCTTAACCACCTTGACCAAGCCCGTCTGCAACTCACACGTACACCGCGACAGTTGCCAAGAATGATTCTGAACAAGGACGTGAAGAGCCTGTTCGACTTCAAATATGAAGACTTCCAACTGGAAGGATACGACCCGTGGGACCACATAAGCGCGAAAGTGAGCGTATAACATTAACAAAAGAACATACAGAACAATGAGCATAAGCATCATAGCTGCCGTGGCGCGCAACCGTGCCATAGGCCATAACAACAAACTGCTGTACTGGTTGCCCAACGACCTCAAGCGTTTCAAGGCACTCACCACAGGCCATACCATAATCATGGGACGCCGCACATTCGAATCATTACCTAAAGGTGCGCTGCCCAACAGACGCAATGTGGTGTTGAGCCGTAGTGACGGCGAGTTTCCGGGGTGCGACAAATACTCGTCACTGGAAGAGGCTCTGAACAACTGCAAGGAGGACGAGGACGTATTCATCATAGGCGGAGCGAGTGTTTACGAACAGGCAATGAAATTTGCAGACAGACTCCTGCTCACCGAGATTGACGACACTCCGCAGGAAGCCGATGCCTTCTTCCCCGACTACTCTGACTGGACTCTCACAAACAGAGAGAGCCACCAGAAAGACGAAAAACACTTGTTTGAATATTCTTTCGCCGATTACGAAAGACCATAAAAAATTTGTCCGGCCATGAGCAGCGCCAGATGTGCATGCTGCTCTAAGGTCGGACATTTGTCAAAATCTGAAACAATACAGCTCAGCCTTATTCTTCCTCCTCTTCCTTCGACACAAGAATGTTGGATATCGGCACCTGACGGTTGATTGCAGCATTGAATGATATTATTGTCTCGCTGCGTGCCAAGCCCAGAGGTTGAAGCTTGTCGTGAATAATATCAAGCAGATGGTGGTTGTTGAAAGCATAGATTTTGATGAACATGTCGAAACCGCCTGTGGTGTAATGACACTCCACCACCTCCGGTATCTTTCTCAGTTCATCAACCACTTCGCCGAAACGTTCAGGATCCTTAAGACACAATCCGATGTAGGCACATGTATCATAACCTATCATTTCCGGATCGATGATGAACTGCGAACCCTTCAGAATGCCAAGACTTGTCAGTTTCTGAATGCGCTGATGTATTGCCGCACCGCTCACATTGCATACCCTCGCCACTTCAAGAAACGGTATGCGGGCATCATCGGCAATAAGTTTCAGGATCTTTTTATCCAATAAATCTAAACTGTGATATGCCATTTTAATTTATATTTTGCGCAAAGATAGGATAAAATGATGAATATAACAACAAATTCATATCATTTTTCTGTTAATTTATCATTCACGCCTGTGGCAGAGAAACTGACTCTGCGCACGCCTGCCTCGCGCAAAGCCTGACGCACATCGCTGATTATCCGCATGTGTGTGGAGCGGTCGGCCTTGACCGAAACCATGACGCGGTCGCGCTCGGATGGCATCATTGATGCCATCTCACACGTCATATAATCTGTTATGTCGGCCGGTGTGACAAACTTGTCATTGAGCTGTATGCGAGTCACGCCGCCATTGTCAGAATCTGAGACAGACTTTTCGGGCACACCTATATATATATAATAAATGATGTTTTTCTTCGAAAGGCGCGTCAGTTCGCTACCGTTCGGAACGTGGTATTTCACTTTCGGTGTGACAGTCCGCATGTGCGTGACCATCATAAAGAAGAAAAGAACGGTGAATATAAGGTCCGGAAGCGATGCGGTATTCAGCATCGGAACTTCAGGTCTGCGGTGTCGCCTAATCTGCATGCTGCGTTCCTCCTTCCTTATCGTATATTTCGATTATGCGTTGCGGGCAACGGCTTCTCACATAATCGCGTTCGTCCTGATTGCAACGACCGTAAACGCGGCCGAAATGTTTGATTGCCACGTCGTTGCGCACCATGGCATAGGCGGCGGCAATCTCATTCTGTAGTCTGAAGTAAGTGTCGTAGGACGATGCGGGATCTGCATCTATGCCGATGGAATGATTGTCGCCGTGGCTTACAATGAACTTGCGTATGTCGTCACGAAGATTGTCTGTAGATACCGCAGTGTCGTTAAGAAGAAGCTGATCGGCCGATGTTATTCTGAACATCATCAGATTCTCGCGGACCACAACAGGGGCCTCGGTCTGGCTTTCAGTGTCGGCGGGAGGGAGCTGACGTATGAGTCCCTTGTCCGAATCCATGGAAGTCGTGACAAGAAAAAACGTCAGCAACATGAAAGAGATGTCGGCTGTTGACGTGGCATCGAGCTTCGGAACCGTATGTCTCCTTCTTCTTATCAGCATTTATGGTCTTTTTTTCTGAGATAACGTATCGCTCCAAACACAACGGCAGCAACCGAAAGGACTAGCATCACAATGATGGAGCTGACGAACATGTCGGCAATTTTGAGCCAAAAGGCGTCCTGATACTTCTCGCCATTGATATTAATAGCATCGCCGGAACCTAATATAAAGGTGACAATGAGAAGCAACACAGTGAACACAGTAATGACCGAAGCAATGCGTGCGACATGTATGCCGTTGACAATGCCTTCAGAACCGCCGCGCTTACGGATGCTTATGACCAGCGCAGCAAGGCCTGCCACCACTGAAGCTACAACGAAAAAAACGACAAAACCCACAAGCATGCCCGTAAACTGCGGGGCATTGTATTCCGGATTGTCTTCAAACGGTTGGTCGTATCCGACAAAATAGAACAGACAGAACACAACCGCTATCACAGCTGTGAGAACATAGAGAACCAGATGTGAGAGCTTCTCTGTGGAATATTGCCGCATACCTTGTTTCATTTCTTCAATTTGTATTTCGCAATCGCATCAAGAAGTGTTATGGCACTTTCTTCCATCTGCGATACTATATGGTCGATTTTTGAAATGACGTAAGTATAGAACAGCTGCAGAATCAAGGCAACGATTATACCGAAGATTGTTGTTATGAGCGCAACTTTCATACCGGCGGCAACTACAGTGGCGCTTATATCACCCGCCTGCTGTATGTCACCGAAAGCCATAACGATGCCGATCACCGTACCGAGGAATCCGAGTGACGGAGCCATGGCAATGAACATCGTGATCCACGAGCAACCTTTCTCAAGATTGGCTGACTGTACCGAACCGTATGAAGCGACCGAACGCTCTACATTCTCGATTGATTCGTCGATACGCAAAAGGCCCTGATAACAGATGGAAGCCACCGGACCGCGTGTATCGCGGCACTGGCTCTTGGCGCCCTCAATATCGCCCGACTCCACTTTCTCGCTGAGATCGGCCATGAACTTCTTGGCATTTATCTCAGACAGACTGAGATATATGATGCGCTCGATGCAAAAAGCCAGACCAATGACAAGCACAAGTGCCACAAGCGACATGAACGCTGCGTCGCCCTCAATGAACTTTGTCTTAAGCACTTTGTGGAAACCCTGACTTTCGACAGGCACAACAGCCGATGCGAGCAATGCACTGTCTGACTCACTCAACAAATCGTCTGACATGCCTGAAACACTGTCGGCAGCAACCGCTGTAACGGATTTGGCTGAAGCACTGTCAACCGGTGATGCTAGACAAACGACATTAAGAAAGAATACGGATAAAAAAGCTATTGCAAAACGTGCAATGATTGTTTTCATACGGACGTATTTTTGTGAAGCGGAAAGAGGGGGATTCGAACCCCCGGTACGCTTTTGACGCACACACGCTTTCCAGGCGTGCCTCTTCAGCCACTCGAGCACCTTTCCATTGAAACCGACTGCAAAAGTATTGTTTTTTTGATTATTTCAGCAGTTTCTCCTTGTATTTTAAAGTTCTTTAATGTTTTACAGATTAAAAACAGCCCTTACATTATCATTTGTCTGCCGCATAACCTCATCGTCAGAAACATTATAGCATCCGGCGAGCATACTTATAATATATGTTATAAAAGAACTTTCGTTACGCTTGCCACGCATAGGTACAGGTGCCATATAGGGCGCATCGGTCTCGAGAACGATGCGATTGAGCGGTACCGTTGCCGGCAGTACTGTCGGCAGATTGCTCTTTTTGAATGTCAGCACACCACCTATGCCGAGCATGAAATTATCGAACTCGAGCAATTCGGCTGCCTCATGCTCATTGCCGGTGAAGCAATGGAACACACCGCCAGGCAGTTCTTTACGGTATCTGCGCAATATTTTCACCATTTCATTCTGCGCCTTGCGACAGTGAATCATAAGGGGCAGACGCGTTTCGACAGACCATTTCACCTGCTCTTCGAAAGCCGCGAGCTGTTCGTTCTCAAACTCGCGCGACCAGTAAAAGTCCAATCCCACCTCACCCACGGCAATGAACGGCGACGCCGGACTGAGCTGCTGTCTCATCGCGGCAAGCACTTCCTGCCAGTCGGAACGTACCTCTTCCGGATGAAGTCCTATCATTGGATAAGCATAACCTTTATGGCGGGAACATACGTCGAGCACGTCAGACAGATGCGCAAGGTCTATAGCCGGCACAAACATGGCCGAACAGCCCACCGCCCTGGCGCGGCTCACCACCTCGTCACGGTCGGCTGCGAACTCCTCGCCGTCAAGATGAATATGTGTATCAATAAATGTCATCGATTTGATTCAATATAAATGTTTCTCGTTGCGCCTGTAATAATACACCACCCCGAGCTTGCGGCACTCGGCATAGCGCCGTTCAGGCGGTTCGTTCTCGTAGTGATGTTCTATCTGATTCCAGATGTCGAGCAGCAAAGCGTCTATCTCCTCGCGCTGTGCCTGCATTGCCTCAAGTGCCTTCTGAGTCTTCTGCACACTTGCACGGTGCTTCTCATACATCTCACGGAATATCTCATAATGAGTCGCAACCATGCCTATCGTCGGATTGTAAATAGGACGTCCGCCCTTCTTCAGGCGCGCTTTCTCGCCCTGTATTATCTTGGGCGCCCACTCCAGCAGACCATCCGGCGACTTGATGTTGGGCAGAGCTGTGGTCTCCGGAGTCAGACCATAGAGTTCAAGGCTCTGTTTCTTTATCTCCTTACGCTCGACAGCGAGGAAAAGAACCTGAAGAAAATGGCTGACATACATCGACGCATTGCGCATCAGCTTGTCTATCTTTGACGTGTGACGCTTCTGCGCTCCGAGCATAAGTTTGTATTGGCTGCATGCCGTATAAAGTCTGTCGTAGACAGTCTGTGCACGGTTGAGCGATTTCCACCCGACAAAATTGTTTCTGACAGTGTAGATATCGTTGTTGTCCAACAATATCTTCAAAGCCTTGAGCCTTGCAGCGTCTGTCTTCGGCAATCTTCTGTATGGCATGTGTAGTGGTTTTCGCTGTATTTTAAAGGAAACTTATCAATAATTTCTTTTCATCATTCTGGAGACATAGCTCATCAGTTCCGCCTTGCGCTCTTCGGCCACATTGACGGCATCGATGTATTTTCTGCTCTGCTCGAAATAATAGTTTATCTTCTCCTGAGCCAGACGGTCTATGCCAATCTCGTCGTAAAGAGCCCTGACAGCGGCAATCTTCTCGCCGGCGTCGAACTCACGGGCGTCAATCCATCCGGAAAGTCTGGCGCGCTGTTTCTCGTCGGCACGGTTCATGGCATTGATGAGCATGTATGTCTTTTTGTTTGAAACGATGTCGCCGCCTATCGCCTTTCCGAATACGGAAGGATCGCCGTACACATCAAGATAATCGTCCTGCAGCTGGAAGGCAAGGCCCACCTGTTCGCCGAACTTGTAGAGATTCTCGGCGTCACCGGCAGGAGCATCGGCAAGAATAGCACCAATTTTCATTGAGCATGCAAGCAGAACACTTGTCTTGAGACGTATCATCTCGATGTACTCAGCCTCGGTCACGTCGTTGCGGTGTTCAAAGTCCATGTCGTACTGCTGGCCCTCGCCTATTTCGAGAGCAGTCTGTGAAAACAGGTCGAGCACGGGTTTCAGCTTATCGGGGGCACACTGCGCCATGCGCTGGTATGCCAGCACCAGCATGGAGTCGCCCGAAAGGATGGCCGTGTTGGCATCCCACTTCTTGTGAACAGTCTGATGTCCGCGGCGCAGATCGGCATTGTCCATGAGGTCGTCGTGCAACAGCGTGTAGTTATGATAGGTCTCTATTGCGCAGGCCGGCATCATTATCTGTTCCGGATCATCCCTGAACAGTTCATAAGTAAGCATCATGAGCACCGGGCGGATGCGTTTTCCACCGATGGACAACACGTATCTTATAGGCTCGTAAAGCGTTTCCGGCTCGCGGCCCCGTGAAATAATGTCAAGACACTCGTTTACCTTCTGCAATATTTCGTTTGCGTTCAACATAACATTGATGTGTTTTATATTTTGAAAACTATAGGTATGGCGAATAAAGTGCGGCACGGTTTGTCGTTCTCCACTCCGGGTTTCCACTTCGGCATGAGCTTTATCACGCGCAACGCCTCGCAGTCGAGAAGCGGATTTATGCCTTTCATGACCTTCTCGTCGGATATAGAGCCGTCCTTATTGACAATGAACGACACAACCACCTTGCCCTGAATCTTACGGTTCTTTGCCGATTCGGGATATTTCAGATTGGCCGACAACCACTTTATGAAAGCTCCCATGCCACCGGGAAACTCCGGTATCTGTTCCACCACACGGAAGCTGAGGGGTTCTTCTTCCGTCCCGTCAGACTCCTGGTCTGCACCTTCTACGGTTTCATTTCCCGACGTAGCGGCATCTTCTGAAAATTCAGATGTTTCCACATTTTCGTCCGGTATGTCAGCTTCGGAGGTCTTCTGCTCCTCGTTCTCTACTATCTTCAGTTTGTCGTGCGAGCGTTTGTCTTCTGACGAAGCCATGAACGCCTTGAACGATTTTATGTCCATCGAAGGATAAATCTCCATGTCCATAGACATGTCCTCGAGCAGTTCCTCATCGTCTGACGCACTCCCGTCCGACGCCGTGTACTCAAGAACGACGAACAGCAACGAAAGCACAAACACCAGACCGAGCAGAAACCACGTGGCTCTGTTATTGTTTATATCCGCACTTTTTGATTTCTTTACTTCCACTATCCTACAAACAGACCTTATTATATAATTGCAGTCGCGCATCAGAAGCGGCGGCACTGCATGTAGAGACAAAAGCCATACGTCTGCAGCCGTCGTTATGGCATATAACGATACAAAGATAACACAAATATAATACAGAACAAAATCTATCGCTCCATTTTTATCCCGGCCGCCAATCCGCAGCAATATGACTGCGGACACACGCTGACACAACGACCACAGACGGCACACACCAACAAGGCATGCACGAACCGTGGCACGAAGGTAGTGCCGACAATGTATTTTCTGCCGGCATTATGCCGGCGCGGGCTGTATGGGAATGAACACCACATGGCACGGACACGGGTATACAGGATGCCGATGTATAAATAAACAAAAAACGGCGCGCGAATTGTTAAATATTTCGCGTCGGAAGTTCTGAAAAATCGCATCGGAGCGGGCGGACGGCCGGTTGACGCGAAATATCGCGAAAATACGAAACGTCCATAACACATTGATAATAAACTATTTATACAGCACCGACTTTTACACAGCATTTCTTCATCGTGCGAAACGGCCCGTTTCAGGCTCTGAAATAGGCCATAGTACACGCCGAAAAAGACCAAACCATGCCCTGAAACAGACTTTACCGCACCCTGATATAGGCAATTTCTCAAACCGACGGACCGGCAACCGGTTTACGGTCAGAGCGAAACGGTGCTTTAGGATGCCATATTGTGGTCTGTCATCTTCTGGAAATGAAAAAAATGGAATGTTAAATCCCATCAGCGAAAAGTAAACAGATGTTAAATAAAATTTGCATCTACAGGCGCGACACTGAGAACATACGGACGTGCGCAAAAAGGCTTTGGAATGGACGTTCAACCAACAACCGTGGTATGAAAAGAACAATAGCAAACAGGCATGGAAAGCACACGGTTTACACCCTGCGGACACATGACACCAGTGCGGAGCCATAGCAGCTGTAATACGGACACTTATCAAAAAAATAAATGAATTTATTTTATTCTGCTCGTACTTTGCTGTATCTTTGCAGAAGATATGCTGTGCTCGGGAAATTGAAAGCAAGTTTTCTTTCCACTCGCTTGCACTATCTTTACAGAAAACAGGCGGCGCTCGGGAAATTGAAAACAAGTTTTCTTTCCACTCGCTTGCACTATCTTTGCATCATAATTGGTTCTGCAGATGAAGAAAACATCATTTATCATCATATTGACAATCATGGCCATCGCTGCCAAAGCTCAAGACAGCCGCACAGGATACAACTTCCTGAGACTGCCTGTAAGTGCGCATGCCGCGGCTTTGGGAGGCGACAACATCAGCATCATCGAAGACGATGAGTCCATGATATTCAATAACCCTGCACTACTGTCGTCGGTGAGTGACAAAACGATAAACCTCAACTACATGAACTACATGTCCGGCGCCAACACCGCAAGTGCGGCATTCAACAGAATCATAAAGGAACGCGCGTCGGTGGCCGCATCAGCACAGTTCATCGACTACGGAAAAATGAAAGAAATGGACGAGAACAATGTGCAGACAGGCGAGTTCTCGGCTAAAGACATTTCCATAGCAGGCTATTTCTCATACATGCTGACCGAGCGCATCGCCGGAGGTATAACCGCGAAATTCGTGACTTCATACATCGGCGACTACAATTCGATAGCCATGGGCATTGACCTCGGACTGAACTACTACGACCCGGAGAAGGAATGGTCGGTGTCGCTCGTGGCGAAAAACCTCGGTGGTCAGATGAAGGCCTACGACGACCAGTACGACCGTATGCCTATCGACGTACAGCTCGGAGCAAGCAAGCGTTTCGCGCACATGCCGTTCCGCTTATCGGCAACACTTGTCGACCTGAACCATCTGGATTATAAATTCATAAACCATCTGGTGATGGGAGCCGACATTATCATATCTCCTACAATATGGGTGGGCGTAGGATACAACTTCAGACGCGCCAACGAAATGAAAATAACCGAGGCCGACGGCGAAAGCAGCCACGGAGCCGGACTTTCGTTCGGAGCGGGAATAAACCTCGAACGCTTCAAGCTGAATCTGGCTTACGGCAAATACCACGTCTCGAGTTCATCCATACTGGTAAACCTGGCATATTCTTTATAAATCACATAACAATGAGAAAGATTACGATAGCTATCGACGGTTATTCCTCATGTGGAAAGAGTACGATGGCAAAAGACCTTGCACGCGAAATAGGATACATATATGTCGACACCGGAGCAATGTACCGTTCGGTGACGCTCTTCGCCATGCGCAACAACCTGTTCGATGAGGACGGAAGCATAAAGACCGACGAACTGAAAGACAGGATGGGCGAAATAAACATTTCGTTCAGACTGAACAGCGAGACTGGACGCCCGGACACTTATCTCAATGGTGAACTGGTAGAGAAAGAGATACGCACCATGGAGGTGTCGGCAAACGTAAGCAAGATTGCCGCCCTGCCCTTCGTCAGAGAGGCCCTCGTGGCACAGCAGCAGGCAATGGGCAAGGAAAAAGGAATAATAATGGACGGCCGCGACATCGGAACTGTGGTTTTCCCCGATGCCGAACTCAAGATTTTCGTAACTGCATCGGCAGAAGTGAGGGCGCAGCGCCGTTACGACGAACTGAAGGCAAAGGGCATGCCGGCCGACTTCGACGACATTCTGAAAAACGTAAAGGAGCGCGACTACATCGACTCTCACCGTGAAACATCACCTCTGCGCATGGCTGACGATGCGTTGGAGTTGGACAACAGCCACATGACGATAGAAGAACAGAAGGCGTGGCTCATGGCTCGCTATAAAGAGAAAGCCGAGGCATAAGCAGTCGGGACTTTCCACTGATAATATAATACGTTAAAGCCGCAGACACTACAAGGGGTGTTCTGCGGCTTTAATGCTTTCTGAAAATATAATATTGATGACCGTATGGCTAATCCATAGAAATTATATCGGGAAATGGAATGGAGACATAGGCCGGCTCGAATAGCGGAACCTGTCATTCAAGTATATTCCATGTGATACAGTTCAACGCCCCGCCATCCTTAACATATCCGTTTACTCTGACCTGAAATACTTTTCCCTTATATTGCGGAAAACATGCTTCAATCTGCTCCTTTGCCTGATTATCCTCTTCTCTTCCAAAGGCAGGAATCACTATAATGTCCTTCGTCTGTAGGAAATTTATGTATGCCCAGCTGTATTTATCCACTTTCTCAACATCATAGGAAAGCACTTTCACGTTGAAACGACGCGAGAGTTTATCATAGTAAACATCATCCATCTTACGGTCAAAATCATAATAATTTGTCATGAGAACATCATTACCACCAAGGTATCTTACTATTCCGTCTGAATGACCATACTTTTCATTATCGTCCCACGGAAGGAAAAGGATGTCGCACTGAAACAGATTTTCCAATTCATTCACAAGTCTTTCCTTTGAATAAGTACGTCTGTTTTCACGAAACACCTTATCGGTCATAATCACACAGTCGGCACATTTTATTACATTTCCGCCGTCGATGATGATGTCTGTACGTGTTGTCCTTATGCCCAATGCCTCCAACTGCGCTGTCGGATCTGTTATATAAGCGCAATCTTGAGGATTGAGCATGTAATTTGGATAATAACGATATTGCACGAAATGATCCTTACCTACTTGTATCGGCATGTAATCACGACACCATCCGTCCAATGTTTTCCTCAGCAAATCGTATGATACGCCACAGTGCTCGAGCAGATTCAGCAATCGACGGGTTATTATCGGATATTGTTCAAATGTGCGTTCTGATATGAAAACTTTATTTGTCTGACTGTCTAAAACCATTATTATTTTCTATTCCAAGGCTTAGCACCATATTCTGATTTAGTTTTTCCAGTTACAGGATTATAACGCTTCAATATATTTCCGTCAGTATCTGTCCAATGACTTTCATCCTTATGATAATTGTTATTATAGAAACAATAATTTCTTTTCATGCTGCACTCTTTGTCATTATAACGTCTTACTGACTTAAGATCAACTTCATCGCATTCTTCTTTTTTCTCTATAGTAGGGAAATTCTCTTTGAATGTGTAATTAAACAACGCATCACAACAATCCCATGGACCGGTGACAACCATCATAGACTCATTCTGCGGACCGATTCGGAGCAGTGAACGGAGCAATATTCCACCGCCATAAAGGAACTTGTTATCATCCCAAATTATACTTTTAAAGCAAATGTCAAGTCCACTCGAGTGCATAAAGAATGCTCCAGCCTTGTTGCATTGGCGCGGATAGACGAACGGTTGGCCATTCTTTTCCTTAACATCCTGATGCAAATGACTATAATAATAGAATTCAACTTCGAGAAAGCGGTTTTCTATATTTTTCTGTTTGATACAGCAATTTCCAAGTAAGTATTCTGCTATATTACGAAACTCTTGCTCTACACTTTGTTCATCTAAATTTTCATTCAGTTTTGATAATCTTGCAACTAACTCATTTTCCATTGTATTTTCAAATTTAATCATTAAAATATTAACAATATATCATGTCTGCATAATGTCTCCATTAGCTGGAGAGTATCCAATATATTAAAAACGTAAATGTTCATGCACCGTACATACATTGTGCATGAACATTTACAGAAAAACTATTACCTTGTTTAAAGACCTTTCATAATTCTGTCCCGGCACTGCTCCATAAGCCATTTAGGTGTGCTCGTCGCTCCGCAGATACCCACGGTAGTGACACCTTCTATCCATGAGCTTTCAATCTCGTCGGGACCTTCTATGAGATAGCTGTTGGGATTGACACTCTTGCATTTGCTGAAAAGCACCTTGCCGTTGCTACTCTTCCGTCCACAGACAAAGAGGATAATGTCGTGACGGGCGGCGAAAGCTGCAATGTTAGGCATGCGGTTTGCCACCTGACGGCATATCGTGTCAAAACTCTTGAAAGTGGCGTCCGGCGATATGTGGCTTTGTATATAATCGATGATACGACGGAATTCGTCGAGACTCTTCGTGGTCTGCGAATACAGATATATGTCGCGGCTGAAATCGAGAAGCCTCACATCTTCGAGCTTTTCTATCACGATGGCCTTGCTGTGTGTCTGTCCCACGAGTCCGAGAACCTCGGCATGACCGTTCTTTCCGAATATAACAATCTGTGCCTCGGGATTGGCATCGTACTGTTTTTTTATGCGTCTCTGCAACTGCAACACCACAGGACACGTGGCATCTATTATCTCGATGTTGTTGCGTCGTGCCGTCTCATAGGTCTCGGGAGGCTCGCCATGGGCTCTGAGCAGCACTTTCACATCATGCAACTGTTTCAGTTGCTCATGGTTGATTGTTATCAGTCCGCGTGCATGAAGCCTCTCCACCTCCATTCCGTTGTGCACAATGTCGCCCAGACAATAAAGCGTATTGCCCTTGGCAAGTTCTTCCTCCGCCTTCTTTATGGCAGTGGTGACACCAAAACAAAAACCGCTTGAGCTGTCTATTTCAATATGAATCATTTGCCGTTGCCTTTAAATTCCGCTTACTACGACGTTTATTTCCACCTTCGGATTATTCGGGTCGTTGGTTATCATCAGCACCTTCGGCTCGCTTTTCGACTTTTTCATACGTTCCACATTGGCCGTCACTTTGAGCTTTGCCTCCTCACCCGGATCGAGCACCGATTTGTTTAGCGAGACACTCAGGGCCGAAGAGAACATCTGAAGATTGCTTATTCTCAACTCAGATTTTCCGGTGTTCTTTATCATAACAGTACCCTTGAGTTTCTTCTTACCATCAGCCGCACCGAGATTCAACTCCTTCTCCGACACCTCTATGGCGGGAGCAAGAGCCAGTTCGGCCTCTGTCATATCCTGAAACTGGGGCAGCAGAACGGCAGAAACACTTATTTCCTTATCGCTATCAACCTTGTCACCAGGTTTGTTGCCCAGAAACACCTTTGTCTCAGTAAGTCCCAGATCGTCAAGTTTTCTTGAGTCGAGTGTTATTGTCACAACACCTGCACGACCGCTTTTTATCTTCGACGGCGACACGTCGGCTTCCAGATAGTCCGGTAGGTGCATAACCACCGGTTCGGCAGTTTCACCTCCAGTGTTACGGATGTGTATCTTCAACTGCGGAGTCTCACCGTTGTTCACATCAAACTCGAGAGTGTTTCTGTCTGCAAGCAACGTACCTATTTTATAAGGATAATCACCTGAATAGTCTTTCACTTCTCTAACCACAACACCCTTCATTCTGAGCATCAGTGGTTCGTCACTGCCTTCGACACACACATCGGCATATTTGTCGAAATGTCCCATCTGCTTTGAGTCGAAAGTCATTCTGACCATGAACTTCTCACCGGCCTGTATATCCTTTTGTGGAAAATCAGCAACCATACACCCGCAACTCGTCTGCACTTCGCTTATGCGCATGCTCCTGTTTCCATTGTTAGTCAACTCAAATTCAGCCGTCACCGGCACGTTGTATTCCACTTGTCCGCAGTCTACCACATCGTTGGCAGCCACCATGTCCTGCGCCCGCAGTTCGGCAGAAAGCGCGGCAAGCACAGACAGTACGATTATATTTTTATTCATCAATTATGTTTTGCTTATTATATTATGGTGTTATACATTTTCATTATTTAGCTTCCGACACATTTATATTCATGGCAGCGGTACGGGCTGAATATTCCGGACTGTACGCACACTGCACTGTACACGTACCTGTGCTGTATGTTCCTGCACGGTCAACGTAATATTCGGTCTCGATGACATGACTGCCTTTGGCCATTCTGTCGAAGTAATAGCTGGTGCGATTGTCACCCTGTGCGTAATAGCATCCGCCATGATAACCACTCATCTGCATCACCGGCTCCATGCAGGCAGCTCTCTTATCGACTATCTGAACGAAGTCATAGTCGCGTGCGGCAGTAACGGTGATTCTCACCTTTATATTATCACCAACAGCCAGCTGTGCTCCATCGGACAGCACTTTGCCGTCCTTCATTATCTCACGCTTGACCGTCATGCCTTCAGAAGCACCGGCCACATCGGCCACATCCTGCATGAACTGTGCGTAAACAGCACCCCATGACATACCGTCGGACGACTTCTCTACAGTGAATGTCTTCATGTTGTCACCGGTACGCGATGTCTTCACATAACCCAGACCGGCCGTAGCCTTCGGCAATTCAAGCTTGGAGCCGTTGACCTTCAGCACAGGCAGATGCTTTTCTGTCGGGAACAGATTGTCCTTGTTGCCATTCATGAAGGCATATACAGCGTCAACATTGTTCATAGGTGTGTCCCATCCTTGCGTGCGTTTCGACTGCAACAGCCAGCGCTGCATCTCTCTTATAGTAGTGACATCTTCCGGAGTAATGGCCTGCAGAGCTTCGATGACTGCAGTCTGAGTAGGAATGCGATAGTCGTACCATGAATAATATGCCTTCGGCGTATCGAAGTAGCGTCCCATTTCCTCATTAAAGACAGTATATTCCTTCACACTACGCAAAAGTTCGGCCGCTTTCTCTCTACGTCCACTGCCAGACATTATCACAGCGACATTGGCCTTTCCTGCTATTGTGAGCTGACCATTCTGCTTCTCGAGCAACTTAACAAGATATTCATATTCATCCTTTCGCTTTGATGAAAGTTCACGTCCGTCGAGCGCACATATATAAAGATAGGTGACAGCCATCTCGCTCGGGCGCAGATTCTTCTCACCCTTACTTTCTGCTTTCTTAAGATTCTCCACCTCGACAGACATCTTCATGCCCAGATAATCGATTGCCGAAGTAAGCATTCCGGCAGTTTCCTTGTCGGTACCGGTCATGGCATTGAGCCTTACAAGCATTTCTGCAACAGCTGATGTCATGTAAACGTTTCCGCCCATACCCGGCCACCATGAGAACGAACCGTCACCGTTCTGCAGTTTCTTAAGCTTTGTCAGAACATCATTAAGCCTGTATTCCATCGCCGACTCGTCGAAGAAACCTGTCAGCAGACGTTTCTGGTCTGCCTCTTTCTCAGCTTCCATAAGCCACGGAGTCTCACTGAGCACCACTGACTTGAGTTCCTCATTCTTCTGCAGACTGCTCATCAAAGATGTCTCGTCGCCACTCTCCTGACCCCACAAATCAAGAACGCGCTTGAAGTCCGGCACATTCTTTACAATATTACGTCCCAGACTGCCGGCATAATAAGCAGCGGCAAGACTAAGAGCATTGTTTTCACTAGTCTCGGCAATAGTCGGAAGTGTCTGCAGAATGAGCCATGAAGGATTGTCGGTGTATTCAACAGTCAGTTTATTGTCCTTATCATTCACCGCAAACATCTGCTTGAGATCTATCGTATGTTCGCCCGCACCGTCCCAGGTGAATGCCTTTGTATTTGTGACAAGTTCACGATCAGGCATCACGGCCAGATAATGCTGCTCGCCATCGCTGTATCCACGACCAGAAGCTGTGACACGGCAGATAAGCAATCCATCGTTATCCACATCGCTCATATCGAAACTGAAGCTTACAGCCTCGGTCTCTCCTTTCTTCACAGCATACTTCACTGTCTGATGGAAAATCTCTTTCTCATTCTCTGGGTTGAGCAAAGAGAGACGCGCAGTACCAGTGACGTCCTTCTCAGACGTATTGAACAGACGGGCTGAAATGCTCACCTTGTCACCTGTACGTACGAAACGCGGCACATTAGGCTGCACCATCACCGTCTTCTGCGCAACGATTTCGCTCTCAAGCATTCCACTGTTCATGTCCTTATCATGCGCAATACCCATGAACTTCCATGTTGTTATGCTTTCAGGAAGTGTGAATTTTATGTTTATATTACCGTCAGCGTCGGTTGTGAGTCCCGGATAGAAGAATGCAGTTTCGTTGAAGTTCTCACGCACCTGAGGTTCATTCTGTCCTATACCAGAGTCTTCTTTTACTGAAGTTTCGTTTTCTGTCACGATAGATTCAGACAATTCACCGTTTGATTTCTTTGCATAACCAACCGTCACAACACGGTCCATTGTTAACGCAGGCTGTGCCAATACAGGTTTCGATTTAAGCACTTCACCATCAGTCATATACACTTCCTCGACAGCAACCATACCCAACAAAGATGACAAATCATAATGCCCGAAGTCCAAACCGCGCTCATCGAAAAGTTTCAGAGGCATCTCACCATAAACACCAAGATTAGATATGTAACGTCCTGTCCACATTGTGAATGGCAGACTGTAATAAACCGGCATGGCAAGAGTCCACGAATGATTGCGCAACTGGTCGAGCGACTTGTCGTAGAGTGTGGCCATGAGCTGGGCAGCAGCAGGTGTTCCGTCGGGACGGCTCACGCTGAGCGTCCATTCCTCTTTCTGTCCAGGAGTGAGTCTGTCGCGGAATGTAGTCCACTTCATCTGCAGACGTGTGTCTTCCTTTGGACGACGCAAAGATACATTATGGCGGTAAAGGATACCATCCTTCACCCATGCATAATTAAGCAAAATACCGTCGCCATACTCTGGTTTATAAGTCAGCTCACGCGTATGAAGCTCGTCGCGCAGCGTCATTGTACCGTTCTCAAGTATGCGGTCACCGGCAAACACCGTGTAGAACACGTGCAGCAAACTGTCGGAAGCACCGAGCTGCACATACACCGGACGACCATCGGCACTGAACTCCTCTGCAGAAGCATAGAACCAGTCGTGTGTCTCAACCACAGCTTTCTTGTCCTGCATGGTGAATACCACGAACTCACGGTCTATAGTGTCGTTGCCGCAATATGCTCTCAGTCGGTGTTTCATCGACTTGAACTGTGCGGAAGATATTTCGGCAGGCACATTTGCCTTGCATGTATATTTCTGATCGTCAATATAGAAAGTGACATCGCCGTCAATCTTCTCGCCGGCATTGTTGCGGTATAAGAATGTCACTGTCTTCAGACTGTCGCGCTCCACTCTCTCGGGCATGTCGCATGTGAGCGACGTCGGACGGTCGCTCAGCGGTATGCTCGTCTCGCCATTGTGTGTCTCGCCGGCCATATCAGTGACGTCAGCCTTGATATCAAAACTGTAAAAACGGTTGGGGCGCTCATCCATTGTCTCGGGCAACGCAACCGGTACTTTTATACTGAACGTACCATCAGTGCCGGTGGCTATGGTATCAGAGAGTATCTGAACCGTCTCGTCGCCTCCTCCGTAGTATCTCCAGAGCATAGACGGGCGGCGTGTGACGGTATAGACAACACGTGCTCCCTGCACAGGCACTCCGGCGTATGTCTTGGCCGAACCTTTCACTGCTACGGTATCGCCCGAGCGATAATTGGCTGTGAGCTTGTCAAACTGTACATCGAACGTCGGGCGCTTGTACTCCTCGACAGAGAACGATGTGTAACCATTATTTCCGAAATCGCATCTCACGGAGAAACTACCCGGCAGACACGCGGCAGGAAGGGCAAAGTCGGCCGAAGCCATACCGAAACCGTCGGTCACAACCTTCTGCTTCGCCACCTCCTTATAGTTGGCATCGCGCAGCGTAAGCGTGACAGTCTTGCCGGAAAGAGCCACCGAACGTTTGGTCTCACTGTTGTGATTGTATGCCAGGGCAGCCACATGCACGGTCTGTCCAGGGCGATATATGCGGCGGTCGGTATAGATGTTTACATAATCTACCGAACGCTTGTTGTCGTAATAAGAGAAATATCCGTTTAACGAAGATACCGGAAAGGCCTTGTCATCATCGGTATAAATATAGTACGACTGTCTGAAATTCTCCTTACAGTTATACAAAGTCTCCCCATCAGCGTTGCACGTGAGTGTCTCAACATCCTTGTCTTCCTCATTGCGACGATCGACAGACGTAATGCGTATCTTGGCTCCCGGCACAGGTTCACCGGTTGTAGCGTTCACCACAACCATACGCATATTGTTGCCAGGCAGGCTCTCGGTTATGAGCATGAGGTTGCTCACGCGTAGCAGGGCACGCTCCACCGGCACATTGATATTGTTTGTAGTGAATTCCACCAGATATACACCTTTGTCCAAACCGTCTATCTGCATACTGTCATTCACAATCTTGTATGGTGGCAGACCGATATAACGGCGCGTCTGTGTGAACGGTTTGTCTGAAGTAAACAGTTTCTTCAGTATGGCGTAATCGTGAGGGTCGGACGGATTGATGTCCTCGTCGCCGGTCACATTGACACGGCGCACCGTCATCGTCAGTTCGCTTATGTTGCACAACGAAGCCACGACCACCGTGCGCGGCTGGCCCGGCACCATCATCTCATCGCCCAAAGACACATGGAAATATGGCATGGTCAGCCTCTTCACAGCATTGCGCAGGATGTTCATTCTCGGCCATGCGCCCCACTTGACCAAAGCGTAGTCGATGTAGTTCATCTTGTCTTCTGGAGTGGCATCCTCCGATGCATCCATGAAGTTATAGCGCTCGATGGCCAGCTCACCGGCCACTGTCAGGTCGCCATATTTTGCAATGAGCGAGTCGATGGACTGCAGATACTTCGACTTCTGCATTTTCAGTGTATTGCCCTTGCGGTTCTGCTGTATCATCTTCAGCGCGCAGAAACACGTAGCTGCACGGTTGCCGGCTTTCTCATAGTAATCGTGCAGAAAATCGTAACGGCCGGCTTCCATTCCGAGCACGTGCAACACGTCGTCGCCGAAAAGCCGACTGTCAACGCCGTCCTCGATGAAAGGGGCATAGCCTGTGGCGAAAGCACGAGCCAGGCGGTCGGGATTGCGTAGCGACAGATCAAAGAAAGCCTTGCTGCGTTCGGCAGCATCGTCGCTGAGATGCGGCCGGTCTCTGTAAACGGTTCCGAGCACGGAGTTGTATATCGCCGCCAGAACTACATCGACACCCTCGGCCTTCTTTGCCGCAGCCTCAAGTCTGCGTACGGCCGGAGCCAGCGAGTCGGGAGAGACAGTGGCGCTTGCCCCCATCCTGCCCACCTGTGCCTTGAGCAGATGACCATAAGCCTTGTCGGCCTCGGCCTTGGCTATTATTCTGTCGAGTATCTTTATCCGAGTCTGTGGCAAATCCTTTTTTCTTGCCTCCGCCTCCTTCTTCCACAACGTGGTGTAACTGTCGGCAGACACCATCGCAGGCATCATTATAGCTGCGAACACGACAAGTAACAATCTGTGTTTCATAATTCTGATTTTTATGATTTTATTTTCATCCGTTTGCCCATGCCGCCCAAACGGGCTGTACAGCATGTACGGCCATCACACTATATTATTGCAAATATACGAATATTACGGACAACGAGCAATCAAAATGACAAACTTTTACTTATGTTTCCGTTTTTTTATCGCAAATGAAACGTGTTTGAAGACAACAGCAAGGCATGCAGGAGAAACATAAACGGCATTACGGAAGGAAAAAGAAAACGGCTGAAGAGGGGAAAAACATAAATCGCGTATCATCGAAGGCTGCCAAAAGCGACACGTTATGATAATGCGGAAATGAGAAAACCGACATACAAGCAACACGAATATTGTAAAAATAATTTACCAAAACAGCATCGACAGAAAACGCAAAAACAGAAAACCTGAAACAGGAAAAACAATACCTTCTGATGGCACTGTATGGTATGAAGCGTGACAGCATGAACCTCGCGTAATAATAAATTCACGTTGTCACGACCAATGAATAATTCCTGCAAGACAGTCTTGTGCTTTCCATACTTTTCCTCACTACTGATATCTGCTGTTTTAAAGAAAACCCGGATGAGGAAGTTACAGATTTTCTTGACTTTTTTTTGACAAAATAAAATCGCAAAAGAGATGTTAAGAACATGTAAAATCAAACATAATAAAGGCTCTTTCTGGTCATACCGTCATGTAGCATACACTACCTTGCAGTACCGGATAGTCTTCCTAACATTCCGATAAAGGCCGTTTCAGGCCCTGATCACGCCTTTATCAGGGTGTAATATGGTGCGTTTTAGGGCCTGAAACGGGCAATATCACAAGCCAAAACGGTGCTTATTGTAGGACGAAAAAATGGATGTCAAAAATAAGTTATTACTGTTCAATGACTTATGTAAAGTCCTCATAAATCGAGTATTTGCGTCCGACGGAGAGTCAGTCTGCAAATTCTCGCTTATTTTTCGGGGTAGAACAGAAAACTCAGACGAAAAAATCACAGGATACTGAAAATCTGTAAGTGCCACATATTGCATTCCTTTTCAGCAAAAGGAAACAACAATGATTAGGGATTGAAGCTGCTGTTTCTTGAAACCAGACTCAACCAGATTTCCACATTACCGTTCCCGACGCTACAGAGAATACAGAACAAATATAATACATATGATATAAGCATCCACAGCCCCCAATATTCTTTTCGACGATATGGATTTCCGTTGATAATCAGACGGAACACAAGCGGCATAATGTCAAAATTCTTTACCATTCATAAAGCAGAAAATATTCTCACTGAAAAGACAAAAACATACCCGCACATCATAACCACAGCACATCACTCTCAGGGACGGCACAACATGTTGACCGTGGAAAAAAGAAAGAAACGGATATGTATGAAAATGTGAAGATTTGCCGATTTTAACATCATTTTGCACAAATGGATGCAAAACAGGAACAATTTGTGCATTATATCTACAGAAAAAGGACATAACACGATAAAAAATGAAGAATATGAAGAAACTGAAATTATCACTGCTTTTTTTAAGCATACTATCCGTCGGAATGACATTCCAATCGTGTGACGACGATGATGAATACTACTATTATTATCCGATAAACAGACCTAACGCAGTAGTGACAGTGAAACCTGAGACTGCCGACAGCAAGTTCTTCCTGCAGCTTGACGACTCAACAACACTCACTCCGCTCAACATGAGAACGTCTCCTTACGGTGACAAGGAAGTAAGAGCATTCATCAACTTCAGCTACGCCGAACAGCAGAACAACAAACGCAACTTCAATGTTTACGTGAACTGGATGGACAGCATACTGACCAAATCGACTGCAACAAACCTTGGCGTTGAGGAGAACATAAAGAAATACGGTCAGGATCCGGTGGAGATAGGCACAAGCGACTGGGTGACCATAGCCGAGGACGGATATCTCACACTGAGCTTTAAGACAAAATGGGGCAGCCAGAAACCACACTACGTGAACCTCGTGGCAGGAGAGAATCCGAACGATCCGTATGAAGTGACATTCTATCACAATGCCGATGGCGACGTGAACGGTCTGTGGGGCTACGGCATCGTGGCATTCAAACTTGACAAACTGCCCGACACGGAAGGCAAGACTGTGGATCTGACACTGAAATGGAAGTCGTATAACGGCTACCGCAAGGTGACATTCAAATACTGCACACGCAAATCCACAAACGCTAACGCCGAGACCGTGGTAAAGGCTTCGGAATATATGAAGACCCTGAAATAATAGAGACATGCCGGGACCGGGGCGGTACGACACAACAGTCTGCTACAACCTGCTGTTCCGGCATACTCCCGACAACGGGGCACAATCTCTGGAAAATATCAGCAACAATAAATCATAATATTTTCATAGGCTTTAAACTTTGATTCATCTCTCAGTGGGATGTCTTCTCTGGATGAAGAGAGGACATCCTCTTTTTTGTACCATGAAAAGCAAAGTCTGGATGACGCTACGCGAAGCAAGATAGACTATGAAGGCAAACCAAAGGGCATGATTGCCCCACAACCCACGGAGCGACAAATAAACACCGAAAAACAAAAGAGCTGAAACTATAGAGGAAAGCATCATGCCACGTGTAGCCGTGACGCCTATAAACACTCCGTCCCACACAAAAGCAGCCATACCTGCGGCCGGAATGGCTACAGCCCATGGGAAATAAGCCGCAGAGGATGCTATGACGGAAGCATCATCGGTGAGCAGCGAGAGGAATGCACTGCCGCCGGAAGCATATAAGGATGTGTTAGCCACTGCAAGAATAAGTCCCCACATGAAAAGATGGCGCACCGCGGAGAGGAACATACGTTCGTTGCGGGCACCGTAATAGCGGCCGCAGAGTGCCTCGCCGGCATAAGCAAAACCGTCCATGACATAGGAAAAGAGAGTGAAGAGCTGCATGAGCAGAGTGTTGACCGCAAGAACAACAGCTCCATGTGACGCTCCGGCTGAGAGGAAAAAGAGATTTACGGCCGCAATGAACAGAGTGCGGATAAATATGTCGCGGTTGACACTGAAGAACCTGCACATGGCCTGAAAATCAAACAGTCCGACGGCAGAATAATGATTGCGGAGCCGTCCATAACTAATGAACAGAAACAGCACAGCGGCAAACAGACCGGCATACTGAGCAATAAGCGTTCCCAGGGCAACACCTTCGACTTTCATACCGAACACATACACCAGACTCAGACTTGCGGCTATGTTCACCACGTTCTGCATAATTGAAATGAACATCGGTATGCGTGTGTTCTGCATGCCGATGAACCAGCCGGTCAGTCCGTAAAGACACAACATGGCAGGAGCACCCCATACGCAGATGTCGAAATAGGTATGCACAAACACAGTGATGTCCGGCAACGGACTGACAACAGCAAGTGCAAGCCTGAGCAGCGGATGTCGGAACAATATTATCAGTGCTGCCACAACAAGAGCCACCGTGAGCGAACGCAGCAACAGACGCACAACGTCAGCCAGATCGCGACGTCCGAACGACTGTGAGGTCATTCCGCTCGTACCCATACGCAGAAATCCGAATATCCAGTATATCACATTGAATATCATCGAACCAACGGCTATCGCACCGATATAAACCGCATCGCCCATATGTCCCACTATCGCCACATCCACAAGACCGAGCAACGGCACTGTGATGTTGGAAACTATGGATGGAAGAGCTATGCGCAGTATCTGACGGTTTATCTGTTTCATCTGCTGAGGTATATATGTACTGTTGTTTTCACAGCGCAAAATTATCTGTTTAATGACAAACGTCAAGCACAGTGTTTCTGTTTTAACATTTATTCGCTTTGAGATTCAAACACCATGCGTTATCTTTGCATCCACTGGCATTATCTTTGCATAAGATCAGAAAAAGAAGTTATAAACAACAAAAAGGGAATAAGATTATGGAAATAGGAAACAAAGCTCCGGAAATACTGGGCGTTGACCAGAACGGAAAAGAAGTGCGTCTGAGCGACTACGCCGGCAAAAAACTCGTACTGTATTTCTATCCGAAGGACTCCACTCCGGGATGTACAAGCGAGGCATGCAGTCTGCGCGACAACTACGAAGAACTGAAATCGAAAGGCTACGAGGTTGTTGGCGTGAGTGTGGACAGTGAGAAATCTCACCAGAAATTCATCGAGAAGAACCAGCTGCCGTTCACCCTTATAGCTGATACAGACAAGAAACTAGTTGAGGAATTCGGCGTATGGGGCGAAAAGAAAATGTGTGGCAGAACCTACATGGGCACATTCCGTACAACATTCATCATAGATGAGAACGGTGTAGTGGAAAATATCATGGGTCCGAAACAGATAAAGGTGAAGGAGCACGCAGGACAGATTCTCAGTCTTTAAGACGGAAACATGACGTGTCTGAGGTGTAACCTTCATCTCAGACACACACATAAAAAAGCGTGGTGGTACATCCGGCCGACAGAATTAAAACCATACTGTCATTAGCGGAACATACCACCACGCTTTGTTTATTTATTTTCTATACGACGGTATCGCGCCATACTGAGAATCAGTCGGCCTGTTCTGCGTCGATAGCCTTGATCTTCTGTTTTACGAGTTCCATATCGTCTTTCAACTTCTGAACCATTCTGTTCATCTCGTCTACAAGACTATTACCCTTCTTGCTGCTTGCTGTGAGGAATCCGAGGTTGTTCTCGTATGTCTGGATTTCCCGACGCAACTGGTCATAACGGCGCATCAGACGACCGCGTTCGTTGTCGAGAGCATCCTCACCACGCTTTGCAACATTCTTCAGATTTGTCTTGAAGTTGTCAAGCTTACGGCGTGTGCTTGATATGTTAAGCTCCTTATACAACTTATCGAGCACTGTATGATATTCGTTGTAGACATTGTCTTTCTCCTTATAAGGCACGTGTCCCACAGCGTTGTACTCCTCAACGAGCTGCTGTATCTTTTCCTGTACGTTCTCAACACCTTCGGTTGTAAAGTCGCGAAGTTTTGCAATGATAGAACGTTTCTTATCGAGGTTGGCACGCTCTTCATTGTGTACACCGGCATTTGCGGCATTACGGGCAGCGAAGAACTTGTTGCATGCCTCCAGGAAATCATTCCACAACTGATCGCCTATCTTCTTAGGCACACTGCCTATGGTCTTCCACTCTTTCTGCAGAGCTATGAACTTGTCACCGGTAGACTTCCAGTCAGTGCTGTCAGACATTGAACGCGCTTTCTCGATAAGAGCTTTTTTCTTCTCCACGTTAGCGGCAAAAGACTCCTTGAGTTCCTTGAAGAAAGCAGCCTTGCGTCCAAAGAAATCATCGCATATACCGCGGAAACGCTCGAATATCTTGACATTCATCTTCTGCGGAGCAAATCCGATGGTCTTCCATTCTGCCTGAAGAGCTATTATTTCCTTTGTATGTTTCTCCCAATCGCTTGCACCCTTGTTTTCTTCTTTGGCAATAGCCTCAGCCTTCTCACAGAGTTCCGTCTTGCGTGCAAGATTGTCTTCCTCCTTGGCACGGAGGCTCTCAAAGTGCTGCTGATGACGTTTGTTTATCACAGTTGATGCAGCCTTGAAGCGTGTCCAGATGCTTTCGCGCAGGTCTTTTGCCACAGGACCGATCTCACGGTACTGCTGATGAAGTTCCTGCAACTGGTGGAATGCACTGATTACATCCTGTTCTTCAGCCAGTTTTTCAGCCGACTCGCACAGTTTTGTCTTCAGTTCAAGATTCTTCTTGAAATCATATTCGCGTGCTTCGATGTTAAGTTTGAGCAGATCATAGAACTGTTCTACATAAAGCTGATAGCTGCGCCACAACTCACTGGCCTTATTTGCCGGAACAGCCTTTATCTCCTTCCACTGCTGCTGCAGATCTTTGAATTCAGCATAAGATTTATTGGCTTGCTCTGGCGAGGTGGCCATAGCTTTGATCTTATTTATAATCTCAAGCTTCTTTTCAAGATTTTCCTGTTTTTCAGCTTCCTGCTGCTGGAATATTTTCGTGCGGTTCTCACGTATTACAGCCATTTCTGCCTTGAAGATATTCTCATCCTCATCGGGCACAATCTGATATTTCTCCGGATCACCTCCATCGTTGAGGTATTCCTTCAAACGGGCTTCACGTTCCGCAATATGTATTTTATAGAAAGAGGTTTTAAGATGATCAATCTCTTCCTTGTTTGAAAATTCTTTATTGGCAACGATTTCCTTCAGACGCGCAAGAATTTCTTTCTTTGTTTTGTACGTCTGCAACAAAGGTGCTTCTTCTGTCATATTCTCATCAGAACAGACATTTTCGGTTTCCGCTATCAGGCTTTCCGGTTTGTTTTCATCCTGGTTTACTTGAGCAACAGACTGCTCCATGCCTTTTTCGTTTTCATTCACTCCATTCTGAAGAGCATTTTCTTGAGAATCCATCATTTCACTGTTTTAAGTTTATGACACGGTTTTTCCACAATATCCAAGCAAATATCAAAATGCCTTTATATTCAAAGACATTAACATTTTGCATGATATTTTAAATTCAAATAATTATTGATGCAAACTTAAATAAAAAAAGTAATTCCGCAAAAAAACTTATGTATTTTTTACATTTTTCCGTCAAAGTAATCTTTTGTGGCGCAAAATAAACCATGACAGCCCTGAAACACATACGGAAATAACCAATGCCACAATGAATCCATAACTGGTTGACTCCATGCCATTGATAAGGTTCATTCCGAAAAGTGAGGCTATGAGCGTCGGGAACATCATTATAATAGAAACCGATGTGAGCGTACGCATCACGGTGTTCATATTATTGTTGATGATGCTCGAATAGGTGTCCATCGTTGATTCGAGAATGTTGGAATAGATGCTTGTTGTTTCACGTGCCTGCGACATCTCGATATTGACATCTTCAATAAGATCGGCGTCAAGTTCGTCGACCTGAAGTTTGAACTTCAGTTTCGCAAGAAGAGTTTCGTTGCCACGGATTGACGTTATAAAATATGTAAGAGAATCCTGCAGACGACTGAGCGCGATAAGCGATTCATTGTTCACCACATTGTCAAGATTATGCTTTGCCTTCTCTATGAGAGTGTTTATCTGCTTCAATCGTTTCAGATACCACACTGCGGAAGAAAGGAACAGACGGAATATCATATCCACATAGTCGGTGAAGCCTTCGCCACGTTTCTGCTGATAGCTCACAAAATCAATCATCATGTTTGTCTCATAATAACAAACAGTGATTGTGACATCACCTTTATGAATAATACCAAGCGGAACTGTGGTGTACGGCGTACGCGAACGTATCTCCTTCACATAAGGAATACGAAGGATTATAAGCATCCAACCGTCATCATATTCGTAACGGGCACGCTCATCGGTATCGCTTACGTCGGAAAGGAAATAATCGGGTAAATTGAATTTATCTTCAAGCCACTGCTGATCTTCTTCAGTAGGACATGTCACTTGTATCCAGCAGTTGGGTTGCCACTCAGCTATCGCTTTCAGGGCACTGTCAGTATTCCAGAATGTTCTCATAAAGCTAATCTCCTTAGATTTCTCGTCTTTTGATTTGTCGGCAGGAGACAGTCTCTTGGCTTAGAGTAACACTCTGTCACCAGCCTCAGAAAGTAATATTTTCCGCGTGATAATCGTCCATAAATTCGTTTTAATTGTTGCGGATGCAAAGTTACATAAAAACTTTGATTATGCAAACTCTTTTTTGAAATTCGTGTATGCATGCAAAAAGTTAACAAGAATGTAACATTGTTTACAATTATTAAAATTTCAATAATCACTATTTTATAGTTGTTATAACAATTATATAGTCTAATATTATCTTTTTAACAACCAAACAAAAAACATTAAACATGAAAAAAACTTTACTATTACTAAATTCATTTTTTCTTGGCATGTTGCCATCATTCGCCCAGCAGGAGGGACAAATCAGAGTTAAAAGCGGATTTACGGCCGACGTAGTTGCTGAAGGAGTACCTGTGGAAGAACACCTTGTACTTGGAATTGACAACGGAAGTGTTGGACTGTTCAGCAAGAAACTGGACTTTGTCAATAACGGATTACCATCTGAAATGCCGATGAAGGCATTTGAAAGCGGCAACCTTTACAACATTGACTATACAACGAACAACGCTCTCAGACTGGCAGGTCCCCAGGATCCGGCAGGCAGCAATTTTCCAACAAACGGAGAACTCATGCTGAGCACTCCCGTAAAAACAGACAAATTGTGGTTGCTCTGCATCTGCGGAAACGGACCGACAGATTTATATGTAGAAGTTTTCTATAAAGGAGGAGATTATACATATGCCAACATCACAATAGAAGACTGGTGGAACGAAAGCAAGGATCCGGAAGAACACAAAGGCAAAGACGAAGCTTTCTGGGGATTCGACCGTATAGACCGTGAGACAGAAAATCCGCAGGGCGTAAGTGCTGTGCGCCTTCTCGAAAAATCAATAGCAACAGACCCCAACAAGGAAATTCAGTCAGTGTACATTGAAAAGACCAACGTAAGCAACGGATATCCCACAATTCTCGGATTATCAACAGGCAGTCAGCCAATTGAAATAGCAGAAGGTTTCAATGCAGACGTTGTTGCGGAAGCAAGACCTATAAGCGAACACTCCAGCGCTCCGCTCGACAGAAGCGCATGGGTGCTTTATTCCCAGTCTCTTGGTGAGATAGAAATGACAACCGAATACGGTCTTCCTGAAGACGGAAACATTGTAACAAAAAGCAACAGGACATATAAAGTGGATTATAGCGCGCTCAATGCCACACGACTCGTTGCCGATGATATGGAAACACCCGACGTAGACGAGTCAACCACTACACTCGAGTTGGAAGACAAACCTACGGTAAGCGACTATGGTGCGCTTGTTTATCTTGCAACTGCAGGAAACGGTCCGGCCGTGATAGACGTAACATATAACTATACAGACGGTTCCAACAGCACAAGCTTTATAGAAATACCCGACTGGTGTAACAACCAATCATTGGCTGCCGTACAGACAGGCCGCTATTATGGCGGCGTTGACGACAGAGATTATGTCGGTCTGTATGAAATCGAGGATTATCCGCAAAGCAACAAACAGATAGAAAGCATCACCCTGAACAATTATACCGGCAACAATGGCAAAGGCATAATAATGGGTATTTATCTCACTGACGGAACTATAGCAACAGCCATCAAAGACATCAATGCCGATAAGGAGACAAAGGACGGAAAGACCTTTAACGTAGGAGGACAGATAGTTAACGATTCTTACAAGGGAATTGTTATAAAGAACGGCAAAAAGCAAATCACCAAATAATAATACCTTGTACCAAAATCTGGAATCTGCACCTAATTTCGGGTGCAGATTTTTTTGTACCTGTAATTTCTTTAAAACTGCACCGGGCAAGAGTCAGGACAAAGCACCGGCACACATCCGCATCCGGAAAAATGCTCAATAGAAAGAATTATGTGGGATATTGATTTCAACGGGAAGAGTGAGACTTCAATACTGAATCAGCTGTGTTTCATTCCGCTGGAATAAAACAAAATGGGGCACTTACAGATTTTCAGTTTCCTGCGATTTTTTCGTCTGAGTTTTCAGTTCTACCCCGAAAAATAAGCGAGAATTTGCGAACGGACATTACTTCGGACGCAAATACGCGAATTATAAGGGCTTTACATAAGTCATTGAACAGCAATAGCTTATGTATGGCATTCATTTTTTCGTCCTGCAATAAGCACAATTTCGGCTTGCTATATTGCCCGTTTCAGGCCCTGAAATGCTCCATATCACACCATAATATGGGCGTAATCATGGCGTGAAACGGCCTTAATCGGAATGTCAGGAAGACTATCCGGTACTGCAAGGTAGTATATGCTACATGGCGGCATGACCAGAAAGAGACTTTATCACACCTAATTTTACATTTCTTAACACCTCTTTCGCGATTTTATTTTGTCAAAAAAAAGTCAAGAAAAATTGTAAGTACGCCAGCTGAGTGTTCTGAGAAAACGCTGATATCAGCCATGAGAAAAGACGCGGGAAGTATGAGCAAATTTTGTGTTTATGATTCCCCGGACGAACCGTTATTAACGATATAATTCTTCCTTTTCGGGTTTTCAGGAATTTATACGTAATTTCTCTTCCCCTATTATTTATCGGTTGGGCAGGAAAACTGCGCCATAAAAAATTACAAACACTGCATCCACACTTATGTTCCGATACATCAGCGGGTTGACTGAGACACGTATTAATAAAACAACATTCTGTATTGGTTTTTGTAAATAATTTGTGCTACGCCATAATAGAATACATTACACTAAATATCATACGATTTTTTTTGATGCAATAAAAATTTAAGTTATATTTGCATCAACAAAATACAAATATGAATATCATGAACATTAACAACAAAGCCGCCAAATATAGGGTAAAAAAACAGCAGTGGAAGGATCTGTTCTTCATCTTTTTAGGCATACTGCTCTACTCAATAGGTTACACAGCATTCATCCTTCCTGAGAAAGTGGTTATGGGAGGCGTGGCCGGTATATCAGCTTTATTATACTATGCATTCAAGTTCCCTGCCGGAGCATCCATTTACATTCTCAATGCCACAATGCTGCTTATAGCCTTCAGGGCCCTCACCAAACAATTCAGCATACGCACTATCATTGGCGTAACGATAATGGCAGTGCTTGTCGGTGCGCTGCAACCCATTTTTGAGGCATTCCCAATCATCACCGCAGGAAAGGACACATTCATGCACGTACTCATCGGAGGTGCGATGGCAGGAGCGGGCCTTGGCCTTGTGTTCTCGCACAACGGTTCAACCGGAGGCACCGATATCATCATAGCGCTGCTCAACAAATACTTCCGAATGAGTTTCGGACGGGCCATGCAGTTCATCGATATCACCATCATCAGCTCGTCATACATCCTGTTCCACAGCTCTGAGAAGATTGTCTATGGTATTGCTTTCACTCTGGTAGCAAGTTTCGTATGCGACTACGTCATCAACGGAGCACGCCAGACTGTGCAGTTCATCATCATATCAAAAGAATACGACAAGATAGCCGATGTGATAAACCAGAAGCTCCATCGCGGTGTCACGGCAATAACAGGAAAAGGCTGGTATTCAAAGAAAGAGGTCGATATACTTATTGTTCTTGCACGCAAATACGAGTCACAAGACCTTTTCAACTACATCAAAAGCATCGACCCTGACGCTCTCGTTTCACAATCCTTCTGTCACGGAGTGTTCGGCGAGGGTTTCGACAAGATAAAATAAACTACACGCAACATAAAAAACAGGCAGGACATTCGCCCTGCCTGTTTTTGTATCCATTACTTATTGTTCTGTATTTTCTCAATGCTCTGCCGTAGTTTCCTACTGTTACAGCAGAGCATCATATTTATTACAAATCACCCTTTGTTAGTTCAGCCAACACCTTCTGATATCTGTTTTCAAGTTGCATCTGCGTCTGCAGGTTCTTGTATATGGCGTCAGCCTCAACATAATAATCAATAAGCGAAAGCTCACCGCCCTCCACAGCCTTACGCAGGAGGTCGAGCGTTGAATTGAGCAATGCCGTATCATAGGTGTCCGCAGCCTTGCGCAACTGCTTCATCTCATTCACTTGCGAACGCACATTGTTCTCTGTCTGCACCTTCACATTGTCCAGCTGCAGCGTGGATTCCTGCAGTCTTGCCTTGGCCGACTTCAGTTTGTTGCGTCCCGAAAACAAAGGGAACGACGCGCCGACCATGAAACCGTTGCTAGCATCCGAACCGTCGGTGTTTCGTCTGTAACCCAACTCCAGCTTAGGCAGCCAGTTCTGTCTGTTCACTTTCACTTCCTGAGCCGAAGCCTTCACCTCCGCACGTGCCGAACGAAGCGTCAGTTCGGAAGCCACAGCCTTGTCATAAAGAGCCTCATAGTCCACCAGGGCCTGTCCGGAAGGATAATCCTTCAGGCTGAATTCAAGAGGCATATTGCCGTTCAGTGCCAGAAGCGACTGCAAGGCCGTCTGATGTGCCACTTCATTCTGCGTCACTTCCGTCTGTACATTCATCCTGTCCATCTTCACCTTGTTCACCTCCAGTATGGTGGCATCACCATTCTTCATTCTCGTTTCATACATGGTGAGCAGTTCCTCGGCGTTCTTGCGGCGCTTCTCGAGCAGTTCACGCTCCTGATTCAGAAGTATCAGGTCAAGACACAACTGCTTTGCCGAAAGCAGAATATTGCATCGCGAAGTCTGATAACCAAGATCAACAACTTCTTTCTGCAACTTTCCCGACTTACTGCGTGCCGCATACACTGTCGGAAAATCGAAGCCCTGCTTCACAACAAGTTCCGAAGTGGCAATGCCGTCAACACCTTTGGCAAAAAACGGACTGTACTCCACGCTGGGATCCTCCAGATTGTTCTGAGCCTCGATGTCAAGCGCATCCGCCCTGCCCCGCTCGCCCAGCGCCTGCAGTTCCTTGTTGTTCTGCTCCACACTTCTCAGTATCTCGTCTATGCTCTGCGCACCAGCATTCAGTCCGAATGCCAGTGCCGCAACAACTATAATAACCTTTTTCATCGTCATTTCGTTTTATTTCGTTTCATCTTTTCTTCCTTTCCCTGCATCCACTCATACACAACGGGCAATATAAACGCGTTGAGGAAAGTGGACGTAAGCAGTCCGCCCAATATAACCTTTGCCATCGGACTTTGTATTTCATTACCAGGCAGACCGCCTCTCAATGCCAGAGGCACAAGCGCCAAGGCCGATGTTAGAGCTGTCATAAGTATGGGGTTAAGTCGGTCTAGCGAACCTCGCAGCACACTCTCGCGTACAGACAATCCGTCTTCATTGCGCAGCGCGTTGTATCGGGTTATGAGCAGCATACCGTTTCGCGTGGCAATACCAAACAGCGAAATGAATCCAATGATAGCCGGGATGCTCACCTCACCCGTCGTAAACACCAGTGCGAACACACCTCCGATGAGTGCAAGCGGCAGGTTAAGCATGATGACACCGCTCTCAAAAGAGTTCTTGAACTGCATATAAAGCAACAGGAATATCACCACTATACTCATCAGCGATGTTATCATAAGCGTGCGGCTGGCCGCCTGTTCGCTCTCGAACTGTCCGCCATATTCTATATGATAACCTTCCGGCAGCTTTATCTGACTGTCAATTCGCTTCTGTATATCGTTCACAACGCTGCGAAGGTCGCGTCCGCTTGTATTGGCAGAGATGACAATCTTGCGCTTAACATTCTCGCGGTTGATGGTGTTCGGACCCTTGGCCGACACAACATCGGCCACCTCCGTAAGCGGAATACGCTGTCCGTCGGCCGTATCTATCATCATGTCCTCTATGCGTTCCATTGTCTTGCGGTCATCTTCGTCCACACGCACCACAAGATTGAAGCTCTTACCACTCTCATACACCTGTGACACAGTCTCACCGGCCATGCACACTGATACGAACTCCGCAAACTCAGGAAGCGATATGCCATACTTGCGCAACATGTCTCGGCGCGGCACAATCTTCAGTTCCGGACGTTCAATCTGCTGCTCCACGTTCAGGTCAGCTATACCTTCCACCGACTCAATCGACTCCTTTATCTCGTTACCTATGAGGAACATGCGGTTCAAGTCGTCGCCGAAGAGCTTTATAGCAATATTAGCCTGTGTACCACTGAGCATTGCATCGATGCGATGGCTTATGGGCTGACCGATCTCTATGTTCACACCTGTGAGCACAGACAGTTTCTTTCGCACGTCGGCAAGCACTTCCTCATGCGAACGATCCTTCAGTTCGAACGGGGCCTCAATCTCCGAAACGTTCACTCCCAAAGCGTGCTCGTCAAGCTCGGCACGTCCGGTCTTGCGCGCCACTGTCTTTATCTCGGGCACGGTCAGCAGCAGTTTCTCCGCACGGCGACCTATGTTGTCCGATTCCTCAAGCGAAATTCCGGGCAGCGAACTGATGTTTATCGTGAACGAACCTTCGTTGAATCCCGGCAGGAAACTGTGGCCGAGCGTGAAGAAGAAGCCTATGGCCGCTACAAGCAACACAGCGGTACCGCCTACCACGGTCTTCTTATGCCCCAACACCCAAAGCAATGCCGCCTCATAATATTTCTTCAACCACACTGCCACAAAAGCCTCCTTGGGCAATCCTTCACTACCCTTGCGTCCGCCGAGCAGATAGCTGCACAGCACCGGTGTGAGTGTCAGCGCGACGATAGTCGATGCAAACAGTGCCACAATGAACGCGATACCGAGCGGAATGAGCATCTTGCCTTCCATACCACTGAGGAAGAACAACGGCACAAAACTTACAACTATTATAATAGTGGAATTGAGAATAGGCATACGAACTTCGCGCGAAGCATCGAATACTACGTCGAGCACCGGCCGACGTTCCTCTGCCGGCAGCATGCGGTTCTGGCGCAGATGCTTCCACACATTCTCCACATCCACTATGGCATCATCCACAAGTGAGCCGATGGCAATGGCCATACCTCCGAGGCTCATGGTGTTGATGCTCAGTCCCATATAATGGAGCACAAGCAGAGTTATGAGCAAGGATAGCGGCAGAGTGACAAGCGATATGACTGTCGTACGGACGTTGGCAAGGAACAGGAAAAGTACAATCACAACAAAGATGGCACCCTCGATGAGCGACTCCTGCACATTGTCTATTGAGCTGTTTATGAAGTTGGCCTGTCTGAATATATCTGTCGACACGTGCACATCAGACGGTATGTTCTTCTTAAGGTCCTTTATGGCCTCCTCCAGTTTTTCTGTAAGCTCAATCGTTCCCGTGTTGGGCTGCTTCGTTACGGTGAGCAGTACCGCCGGTTTTCCCTTCTCCGAAGCCACACCCAGCTTGGGTTGCTGTGCACCTATCTTCACATCGGCCACGTCGGCCAGTGTCACCGTTGTACCCGAAGCCGTTCTGAGAGCCGACTGTGACAACTTCTCCACATCGTTCTCCGAAACTATTCCGCGCACGATGTATTCATTGCCATACTGATATATCACACCTCCACTGGTGTTCTGGTTCATTCCGCGCGTTGCGGCCATCACCTCCGAGAGACTCACTCCGTAGTGTTTCATCCGGTCGGGATGTATCAGTATCTGATATTCCTTTATGTCGCCGCCCAGCACTGCCACCTGTGCCACACCGCCAGTAGACAGCAAACGCGGACGCACGGTCCAGTCGGCAAGTGTGCGAAGGTCGAGCATCGACGTGCTGTCTGACGTCAATCCCACGATGAGCACCTCACCGAGAATGGACGATTGCGGCCCCAGCACCGGCTGACTGACATTGTCTGGCAGACTTCCACTCACCGTAGAAAGTTTCTCAGACACTATCTGGCGCGCCAGATAAATGTCCGTATCCCAGTCGAACTCTACCCATACTACAGAAAATCCGGTTGTTGACGACGAACGCACCCTGCGCACATCGGTCGCTCCGTTGACGGCTGTCTCAATGGGAAATGTCACAAGACGCTCCACCTCCTCAGCTGCCATACCGCCAGCCTCGGTCATCACAACTACAGTCGGAGCGTTCAGATCGGGAAAGACATCGACCTCCGTATGAAAGGCCATGTATGCTCCTCCCACCATGAGCAGCACTGACGCCACAAGAACCATAAGACGGTTCTGAAGCGAAAAATGTATTATCTTGTTCAGCATTTCTTTCTTCTGTTAAGTTTTATCAGTGTGAATGTGAGTGGGCCGGTATGGCGTTGCTTGCCGAAGCCAGCTTCACATGTATCGCTCCTTTTGTCACCACGGTCTCGCCAGGCTTCAGTCCGCCCAATATTTCTCTGCGAGCACCGTCGCTTGCACCAGTACGAACCTCGCGTTTCTCGTAGCATTCATCATCCAGTCGTACGTAAACATACTTGGTACCTTCCTCCTCTGTCAGAGCCGACTCGGGCACACTCATCACTCCGCTGCGCGTTCCTGTCACAAGATATGCCGTAACGGCCATGCCCGGAAGCAGACCTGCGGTGGCATCAAACTCGAATGTCACAGGTACGTATGAAGACCCGGCGTTCGTCGTACGGCCATAAGCCACAGTGCGGCCATTGAGCGAACTCAGGTCGTAAAGTCCACCGCCGTATGATGACATGAACCGTGCTGTCTTCACCTGAGCCAATTCCTGCAGATAGCGGCCTGGCAGATCAGCCACAAGATAAAGTCGTCTGTTGCGTGTGACACTCATGAGTGGCTGTCCGGCCGTAACGTAATCACCGTTCTTTACAAGACACTGCATGACATATCCCGTCGCAGGCGACGCCACAGTCACGCCCGCCTTACCCTTTGCTCCGGCCAGAGCCTTCTGTGCTATACGCGCCATATCATAGTTCTCCTTTATGGCGTTAAATTCCTTTTCAGATATTATCTTGTCTTTCACGAGTTTCTGTGCACGCTCATACTCGCGCTTGGCTGTCTCGTAAGTAACTCCGGCACGATCGGCAGGATCGCCGTCCTGCATGTGTTCAGACGATATACTGAACAGAGCCTGTCCACGTCCTACCTTTGCTCCCTCGGGCATCGGCTTGAGCAAACGCACTATACCAGACATCGTTGCCACCACCGATGCCTCGTCGCCAGAAGCACTCTGCAGGCTACCGCTTGTCTGTATGACTGTCTGGAAGTCGCCCGGCTTTATCACTTCGGCCACCACTCCGGCTGCCTTGGCCTTCTCCACCGGCAACACAATCTCGCCGGCATGCGCCTCCTCTTCTTCATGTTTTCCACTCTCCATGTGCTCCTCTTCGGCATGGATGTCCTCATCATGGTCGCCGCTTTTACCGTTATGGCACGAAACAAAAACCATAAGTCCCATAACGCCGGCAATCAATGTTCTTTTATTCATAACGTTTTTAGGTTATTATTTTTTAGTGTATGCAAAATGATGTGCAAATATACAGATAATAACATGCAACTTTGTTGCAATGTTCATCAGCCACCCCAAACAGTCATTGACATATAGTAGTACAGAAATATGCTGGAACACACTATGATAGATTATGAGAATGCAGACGCAGCAATATTCATGTCAAATCATCAACAATATGCTAACGGATGTTAAATAATTAACATTCTGAAATCTCCAAACCAGAAAATGAAATTCGGAAGAAAGCCTTTTTCACGACAGTCCGGCGGAGTCCGCGAGCTGTTTAAAAACGAAGCACGATGCGAAAGAGCCCATATTACACTTCAATGAACGCTATTTCATGGGGTGAAACGGCCCATATCAGGGCATAATATGGGCTGTTTCGCAATGCAATTAAGCCCATATTGGAAAGCCAAGACGAGTATATCGTATCACACACTGCAAACAACTTACTAATAATCAATAATTTAAATACATCCATCAAAAACTCACAAAAATCCCGTCAGACACCCTTCCTGTCGCAAAAACGCGAAAAATCCGGCATTTTTTCACCCTTATTTTTAACACACGCACCACCAAACGAGCACGCGAATTACAAATATTTAACAGCCGATGCACAGCGTTACACACATCAAACATATATACAATGTGTAAAATAACAGGAGTTCCCAATACGCCATTTTGGCACTACACACATGACAATTTGTCAGCAATCCTCACAGGGCACGCATTTTGTGTTTACAGAAAGCGAAAAACATTAAAGAACATAAAACAAGAAAGGAGAAACAAAACATGACATTCGACAAATTCACAATCAAAGCGCAGGAAGCTGTTCAGGAGGCCGTGAATATAGCGAGCCGCAACGGACAGCAGACCATTGAGCCGGTGCATCTGCTTAAAGGTGTCATGACGAAAGCCAAGGATGTGTCTTCATACATATTCCGAAAACTCGGAGCCAACGCCAATCAGATAGAATCCGTGCTCGACAGCGAAATTGCACGTCTGCCGAAAGTGCAGGGCGGACAGCCTTATCTCAGCAACGACACATCGAACGTGCTGCAGAAAGCCACCGACATTTCGCAGAAGATGGGCGACGAGTTCGTGAGCGTGGAGCCGCTGTTGCTCGCGTTGCTCGCAGTGAACTCCACTGCATCGCGCATCATGAAAGACGCCGGACTTACCGAAAACGACATGCGCAAGGCCATAGAAAGCCTGCGTCAGGGACAGAAGGTTCAGTCGCAGTCGGGCGACGAAAATTATCAGTCGCTCGAGAAATATGCCAAGAACCTTGTTGAGGAAGCCCGTCAGGGAAAGCTCGATCCGGTGATCGGACGTGACGACGAGATAAGACGTGTGCTCCAGATACTTTCAAGACGTACGAAGAACAACCCTATCCTCATAGGTGAACCGGGAACAGGTAAGACCGCTATAGTTGAAGGTCTGGCCGAACGTATAGTCCGCGGCGATGTGCCCGAGAACCTGAAGGACAAGCAACTCTACTCTCTCGACATGGGTGCATTGGTTGCCGGAGCGAAATACAAAGGCGAGTTCGAGGAACGTCTGAAGAGCGTCATAAAGGAAGTGACCAACAGTGAAGGACGCATAATCCTCTTCATCGACGAGATTCACACCCTTGTTGGTGCTGGAGGTGGCGAGGGCGCCATGGACGCTGCCAACATTCTAAAACCTGCCCTTGCACGTGGTGAACTGCGTAGCATCGGTGCCACGACCCTCAACGAGTATCAGAAATACTTCGAGAAGGATAAGGCCCTCGAGCGTCGTTTCCAGACCGTGATGGTGGACGAGCCTGACGAGCTGAGCGCCATAAGCATCCTGCGTGGTCTGAAAGAACGCTACGAGAACCATCACAAAGTACGTATTCAGGACGATGCCTGCATAGCTGCGGTGAAACTTTCAGAGCGTTATATATCCGACCGTTTCCTGCCGGATAAGGCCATCGACCTTATGGATGAGGCAGCTGCAAAGTTGCGCATGGAGCGCGACTCTGTTCCTGAGGAGCTCGACGAGATAACGCGCCGTCTGAAACAGCTGGAGATTGAGCGTGAGGCAATCAAACGCGAGAACGACCAACCGAAGATAGCACAACTCGACAAGGACATTGCCGAACTGAAAGACCAGGAGAAGGCCTACCGTGCCAAATGGGAAGGCGAGAAAGAACTGGTGAACCGCATACAGCAGGACAAACTGCAGATGGAGCAACTCAAGTATGAGGCAGAGCGTGCCGAACGGGAAGGCAACTACGAACGTGTGGCCGAAATACGTTACAGCCGTCTGCGCATGCTCGAGGATGACATAAAGAACATACAGAACCAGCTCAAGGGAGCGCAGGGCGACAATGCAATGATACGTGAAGAGGTGACTGCCGACGACATAGCCGAGGTGGTAAGCCGCTGGACAGGAATACCTGTGACACGTATGATGCAGAGCGAACGCGAGAAACTTCTGCACCTTGAGGAGGAACTCCACAAGCGTGTGATAGGTCAGGAGGAGGCCATAACGGCAGTAAGCGACGCCGTACGTCGTAGCCGTGCAGGACTTCAGGACCCGAAACGTCCTATCGCATCGTTCATCTTCCTCGGTACGACAGGTGTAGGAAAGACCGAGCTGGCAAAGGCTTTGGCTGAATATCTGTTCAACGACGAGACGATGATGACGCGTATCGACATGAGTGAGTATCAGGAGAAGTTCAGCGTGTCAAGGCTCATCGGTGCACCTCCGGGATACGTAGGATACGACGAGGGCGGACAGCTCACCGAGGCTGTAAGGCGCAAACCTTACTCAGTGGTGCTCTTCGATGAGATAGAGAAGGCTCATCCTGATGTGTTCAACATCCTGCTGCAAGTGCTCGACGACGGTCGTCTGACAGACAACAAGGGACGCACGGTGAACTTCAAGAACACCATTATCATCATGACATCAAACCTCGGCAGCCAGCTCATACGTGAGGAACTGGAGAAACACAATGGAAAGCTCAACAACAGCGAACTCAACCAGCTCAACAACCAGCTGATGACATTGCTGAAGAAGACCATACGTCCGGAATTCCTCAACCGTATCGACGACACCATCATGTTCCTTCCGCTTACAAAAGAGCAGATAGCCGGAGTGGTAAGACTGCAGATGGACGCCGTGAAAAAGATGCTCGAACCGCAGGGATTCAATCTCGAATACACCGATGCTGCCATCAACTGGCTGGCCGACGCAGGCTTCGATCCGGAGTTCGGCGCACGTCCTGTCAAGAGAGCAATACAGGAATATGTGCTCAACGACCTGTCGAAGAAACTGCTCGCCGAAGAGGTTAGCCGCGAGAAACCGGTCATCATCGACGCCAACGGTGCAGGACTCGTATTCAGAAACTGATTGTAAACTATTTTCAGAAGAATTGATAACGTGCAAGGGGCACAGGCCGGAAAGGCTTGTGCCCCTTATTTTTTTATGTTGCAATAGCATGAGACAAGCTGTTCTGTCATAAGCATACACATGTTACGCATGCCATACAGAGCAAACCTGTGCAAACAGAAACTGCCGGCAGGATGTGCCGACAGCTGTAAATAAAAACACAGTCAGAATAGTCCGACACACAATGTGACGCTTTCACGCCTGCATCATAATTCTACATGCTCGTAAAGAATGCGGAATCCGATCAGCAGCAATATTATACCGCCGACAAGTTCCGGCTTAAGACGTTTCACAATAGACTTGCCGAACACCACTCCCAGCACATTGCCGAGAACGGACATCACAAACGAGCATATGCCGATGATTATGAGAGGTTCGGACAGTTGTGCCATGTTCTTGTAGCCAAGACAGGCAAACGAAATCCCGACTGCAAGTGCATCGATACTCGTTGCCACGGCAAACAACAGCTGGTTGGTAATCTTCGTCGGATCAAAATGTGCGTCTTCCTCACCGCCGAAAGAGTCTTTTATCATCTTGCCGCCAAGAAACGCCAGGAGTGCGAAGGCTATCCAATGGTCGGCAGACTCGATGTAACTGCTGAAATAGCTTGTCGCCAGCCAGCCGAAGAACGGCATGAGGGCCTGGAAAAGTCCGAAAAGCAAGGCCATTCGCAACGTGACAGACAGAATATATCTGCGTACGATGACACCACTGACGATGGAAACGGTGAAACAGTCCATGGCAAGAGCCATGGCAAGCAGGAAGACATCTAAAAGACTCATTGTGTATACTGATTAAAGTATGTTTGTCTTCGTGACAGCACGAAGAGTATAATGTTATTGCGGTTTGCGGCTGCAAAGGTAACAAAATTATCCGAACGGTATTACGGCTGTTATGAAAAAACTGCAGGACAACGGAACTAAGGCCGCCAACAAAGAGTGGAATCCTGCACGACATGCATCCATTCCGCTGTGGTCCGGCGTACTTTCCTTACGACTGTAGTTGGTTTATTGGTCATCAGGATACATACGAATGACGAAATAGTATGGCTGAAAGAAAATAACAAAGGATTTGGTACGTTATAATATCATATCAGAATATTAATGCCATAACTGACATGACAACCACCACTGCCATAATAGGAGGAGGCGCGGCAGGATGTTTTGCCTCCATAAACCTGAAACGGCTCATGCCGGACAACGACATAACAGTGTATGAAAGCGGACACCGCCTGCTGGCCAAAGTGGCTATAACCGGAGGCGGACGCTGCAATCTTACAAACTCGTTTGAGGACGTGAGAAGCACGGACGAGGTGTATCCGCGTGGCGCACGGCTAATGAAGCGCCTGCTGAAGGAGTTCAGTCATAAGGATGCATACGGATGGTTTGAGAGCAACGGAGTAAGACTTGTCACCCAGACAGACAGATGTGTATTCCCGAAATCGCAGGACGCAATGGAGATTGTGTCAACTCTCACTCGTCTGATGCGCGAGAGCGGTGTGAAGACAAGAATGGCTCATCGCGCTGTTTCCATCAAGAGAACAGACAATGACGGGACGGCCGACAGACAGAAAAGACGTTTCCGCATAGATTTCGCAAACGGAGAAAAGACTTATGCGGACAATGTTGTGGTGACAACGGGCGGAAGTCCGCGACGCGGCGGGCTGGCAATGCTCGACAATCTGGAGCTCGACATTGTGGAACCAGTACCGTCTCTTTTCAGCATATGCCTGCCCGGAGACGACATAAGGGAGCTTTCGGGAACGGTGGTGGACAATGCTACGGTGGGTATTTGTGGCACAAAGATTCATGCCTCGGGCGCACTGCTCATAACACACTGGGGAATGAGCGGGCCGGCTATACTCAAACTGTCGTCGCACGCGGCACGTCTGCTCAGCGAAAATGCATATAGGGCGCAACTGACAGTGAACTGGATGGGCAGCATGAAAGAAGCAGAGGTGGCCGCACTGATAACAGACATGGCCGCACGCAACATGCAGAAGCAGACGGCAAGCGTCTATCCTGATTGTCTCAACAGCAAGTTGTGGCGCAACATATTGCTGCACAACGGCATGAAACCGGAACAGCGATGGGCGGAGATCGGCCGAAAAGGACTGAATAAGATAGTTACTGCGCTGACAAACAGCACCTATCGGATGGACGGGAAAAACCGTTTCAAAGAGGAATTCGTGACATGCGGCGGTGTGGCATTGGGCAACATAAATCCCGCCACACTGGAATGCAGAAAGCACGAAGGACTTTATTTCGCCGGCGAAGTGCTCGACGTGGATGCCGTAACAGGCGGATTCAACCTGCAGGCGGCATGGACCATGGGCTACGTTGTGTCACGTGCGATAGCTGCCAAAGTCGGTTCTGAGAAACAATGAATAATCTAAAACATAAAGATATGATAAAGGATATACTGGATTTCAACAAACAGTTTGTTGCTGACAAGAAGTATGAGAAGTACATAACAAGCAAGTATCCGGACAAGAAGCTTGCAATTCTCTCATGCATGGACACAAGACTCACTGAGCTGTTGCCCGCAGCTCTCGGACTGAAAAACGGTGACGCCAAACTGATAAAAAATGCCGGAGGAACAATACTCCACCCTTTCGACAGTGCAATACGCAGTCTGCTCGTAGCCGTATATGAGCTGGGAGTGACCGATATAATGGTTATTGCGCACACAAACTGCGGTGCGTGCCACATGAACGGCAAGAAAATGACCGAACTGATGATGGAACGCGGCATAAAGAAAGAAACACTTGAGACACTGCGTCACAGCGGAATCGATCTTGACCATTGGCTTGAAGGATTCCACGACACAGAAGAATCTGTAAGAAAGACTACGGAATGCATAGCCAACCATCCACTCATTCCGGCCGACGTAACAATCCACGGATACATCATCGACTCAACTACTGGCGAACTTCAGAAGATTGTCTGAAAAACAAAACTGCCAAAACATAAAAAGTTATGTATCGTACTCAGTCCTATTTAAGACCTTTTGAGTACCATAATATTTTTACAGATGGTTGATGTTCAGACTGATATTGAAAATATGTATTGAAGAAAGATGATTGCATATGCAATATGATTATTAAATAAACGTATATCAAAACATACAAAAAGACTGATGATATAGTCTGTTTTAATACGATGATTAATCCACCGGTATCCATTCGTGGATTAATCACTTATCTTTTCTATTGAAGCATGAAACCATTGAAATGAAGATTTTATTAATATGCATAGAAAGTAAAAATAATACTAATCCTCCAATGGTTGACAGCAAAAAGAATGAGACATCGTAATTATCGGACACTATTAAGTATAACAGTATAAAATCGCAATAAGCAATGATGAAAAGAAAAAGCCAGGATTTAAGATTATTAAGTTTATTTGCCAATAAGAAATGTCTTTTTATGTATGAATATATGAGGAATGGAATGACAAATGAGTAGCATATAAATTCAGATAAATCGTATGCCCATAAGCCCGGATCAGATCGGTAATTGAATGGAAAAAGAATGGTTAGGCTTTCTTTTTCATACGTAGATGACTTAACCAATAAAACAGTATTTAGTTATAGCCACAGGGAATATATACTCAAAGAAATAAAAATATATAATGTTTTTTTATTTGTTCTTTGTTGAGTTTCAATGATACCTGATATTTGAATGTATTATACATATATTGAAAACGGTTCCGCCACACGTCGTCAAACGCTGAAGGCGGAACCGTAACACTATATTTTTATCACTTCACATACTTCTTGCCATTGACAATATAAATGCCATGACCGAGGCTGTTGATGTCACGTCCGAGATAGCGGCCGTCGATGCTGTAAACGCGGTTGTCGGCTTTCTTCACACCGTCTATTGCTACATTATCTATACCATCCGTTGTAGGAACAGAAACTTTCACGTCATCAATGAAGAAACGCTTTGCTGCAACAAACCTCAGACTGCCTGTTCCTGTCGTCTCAATAGGAATGGTTATCTCGTTCCACTTGCCTTCTTCAAAGGTATATGTGCCCAGATTGGTATCTCCAAAGTATATGTCGAGCGTATTGTCATCACCGGGCCACGGCGCTGCAACAAGTGTGAGCACGGCTCCACTCTTTGCTTCAAAAGCAGGAGATGTGACTATTCCGGCATTCTTGCTGTTGCCGATTCGCATACATTTGTTTCCACCATACATGTAGTTTCCTTCCCAACCGGCTACATCACTTTTCAATGCGGCAGAAGCGACATTGCCACTCCACTGACCGTCATTGCCTCCGGTGCCCAGACACTGATTGAATGTCTCATGGAAAAGTTCGTCTCCTGTAGGAGGAACAACCGGTGTTTCATCCTCACCCTTGAACTTGAACGAAATTGTTCCGTCCTCATTTCGTGTGATGTCATACACCGTCTTGTTCATCAGTTTGCTGCCGTCGGTATTAGAATTATAAAGCAACGCCTTCGGTGTTGTGGTGTTACTCAGACTGTTGTTGCTTCCGTATGGGTAAGCGTCACCGGCAAGGTCGTCTTCATCAATACGTCCCCAATAATCGTAGATACCATCGGAATTGTCGGCATGGAATATCGTACAACGCTGACGTGTCGCCGTGTTGTTCACGGTATTGCTGCTCCATATATACTCATTATAATCCACATGCATTATGATAAGGCCTTCTCCATACTGTGCACGGTCCCATCCTGTAAGCTGACGGTTCTCCAACAGATAGAATTCATCCTTATGATTATCATTATATATAATGTACGCGTCACCGCCTTCACTTATCGGTTTAAGGTTGTTCACCTCAGTTTCTTCTGTCAGTTCAACAGGAGTAATCCATCCGGCAACCCATTTTTCATATGCCGTATAACCGGAAGGAATGAATCCTCTGCCGTTATAATTGCCGTAATCCATCAGGTCCCATGTCGCCATTCCGAAGTTATTGCCGTTTGTATCATACATATCGGGATAACCGAGACAATGAGAGAATTCATGGCAAATAGTTCCGATACCGGCCACAATCTCCGGATATCTCGGGCTGTCATAATCAACAGTCATCTCACTACTGCATGCATAAGTGTTTACCATCACTCCATCTGCTGTCACAGGTTTTCCATAATCACTGCTGACCAGGTCCCACATATGAGGCCAGATGGTATTAGAATCATCACAGGCATTCTCACCCAATCCTGCATAAAGCACAAACACCTGATCTACCAAACCATTGCCATCCCAGTCGTAATCAGCAAAGTTCACCTCACTGTCGGCTGCAAGACAAGCCTCTGCCACCATCTCACCGGGACGGGAATCATTTCCCCAGAAGTTCTGTCCGTAATAAGAATAAGATTGCGGCAGCGAAATAGGACCTACAACATCAAAGTCGAGTTCGAACATTCCGTTGCTCTGATCTTTGAAATAGTCGCTCACGCTTCCACAGAAGCCCTCGTCGTTAGTGAAACCAGCTTCGTTTGCCACTTTCTGATAGAATGCGTTGTCGTGTGAATCCTGAAATTTCTTGTCTGAGAATTCCACAAGTATGATCAGACCTTTCTTCTTTCCGGAAAACACATTACCTGTTCCACCGACACGTTTCTTGGCCTTACGGCTGATCACAGAGTTCATTTTGCTGCGTCGTTCAGCCGCACGGCTCTTCAGTGCGTCCATGTCCGCTTCCTGATAAAGTCCGTCCTCTCCGACAACATATTTCTTACCGTCGTCCGTAACAAAATAATGCATGGTTTCATCACCTACCAGCCGAGCCTTTACTTCAGTGCCATCAGCCAGCTTAAGCGTCTTGACAACTCCCCGCTTTGCAGGAACCGCAAAAGACGCAGAAACAAAAACTGTCATTAAGACAGCAAGTAACAATCTTTTCATCTGCTATAGAAACTTTTAAATCCACATTTCTCTAATGCCTTAAAAAAGGCATGCAAATATAACAAAATTATTTTCATTTGAAACAAAAATAGAAAAATGTCATCATTTTGTTGGCATTTATATCAAATTGGAGTACCTTTGTACAACAAACAAAGCATGGAGATGTTCATGCAAGTCATACATATATAATACCAGAAACTTCTACAACGAATCAAACAAATTACACAAATACAGTTATGACAGAAAAGGAAAAAGAGGCAGTGAAACTGCCGGAGAACGCATTCAGAGAACTGAAGGACGGTGAGAGCTACCGTCCGATAATGGATCCTAAGAGGCAATATCCGGAAGTAAACGCATGGTCTGTGACATGGGGAATACTGATGGCAATAGTATTTTCGGCCGCAGCCGCTTATTTAGGACTGCGTGTCGGTCAGGTGTTCGAGGCAGCCATACCTATCGCAATCATCGCGGTCGGTGTGTCAACGGCAGCAAAGCGCCACAATCCTTTAGGCGAAAACGTGATCATACAGAGCATCGGCGCATGCTCGGGAGCCGTTGTTGCCGGCGCCATATTCACCCTTCCGGCCATCTACATCCTGCAAGCCAAGTATCCGGAGATGAGTGCTTCGTTCCTCAAAGTGTTCATATCGTCGCTCCTCGGAGGTATAATCGGAATTCTGTTCCTCATTCCTTTCCGCAAATATTTCGTAAGCGACATGCACGGAAAGTATCCTTTCCCCGAGGCAACTGCCACAACCCAGGTATTGGTTAGCGGTGCCAAGGGCGGCAACCAGGCCAAACCGCTGCTCTTCGCGGGTCTCGTGGGCGGACTGTACGACTTCATCGTCGCAACATTCGGGCTGTGGAACGAGAACTTCACAACACGTATCGTAGGCTTTGGAGAGACGATAGCCGAAAAGGCGAAACTCGTTTTCAAGGTCAACACCGGCGCCGCAGTGTTCGGACTCGGTTATATCGTAGGTCTGAAATATTCGCTTATAATCTGCATCGGTTCGTTTGCTGTGTGGTGGGTCATCATTCCTCTGATGTCAGTCATCTTCCACGACCAGGTTCTGAACGCATGGAATCCTGCAATAACCCAGACAGTGGGCAGCATGAGCCCTGAGACAATATTCAATGAATACGGCAAGAGCATAGGTATCGGAGGCATTGCCATGGCCGGCCTTATAGGTATAATAAAGTCGTGGGACATAATAAAAGGTGCAGTGACACTGGCTGCCAAGGAAATGAAAGGCAAGAGCACAGACGACAAGAAACAGCTCCGCACACAGCGCGACCTGTCATTCAAAGTCATCGCAATAGGCTCAATAATAACCCTTCTGGTGACATTCATTTTCTTCTGGTTCGGCATCATGGACGGCAACCTCATGTTTGCTGTTGTCGGAATCCTGCTCGTGGCAGTCATAGCATTCCTCTTCACCACCGTCGCAGCCAACGCCATAGCAATCGTGGGCAGCAATCCTGTATCAGGAATGACACTCATGACGCTCATCCTTGCATCTGTCGTGATGGTGGCCGTAGGTCTTAAAGGTGTCAGCGGAATGGTTGCCGCACTCATTATGGGTGGCGTTGTCTGCACGGCATTGTCAATGTCGGGCTGCTTCATTACCGACCTTAAAATAGGTTACTGGCTCGGAACTACACCGAAGAAGCAGGAGTCATGGAAGTTCCTAGGCACGCTTGTTTCGGCAGCAACCGTAGGCGGTGTTATGATATTGCTCAACAACACTTACGGATTCTCCAGCGGTCAGCTCGCAGCTCCGCAGGCCAACGCCATGGCTGCCGTGATAGACCCGCTCATGAACGGCATCGAGGCACCGTGGATTCTCTATATCATCGGTGCGATAATCGCCATTGTGCTCACTCTCTTCAAAGTTCCGGCCATAGCATTCGCGCTTGGAATGTTCATCCCGATAGAGCTTAACACTCCGCTGCTTGTAGGTGGTATCGTAAGCTGGTACGTTACATCACGCTCCAAGGATCCGGAAGTGAACAGCAAGCGCGGCGAGAAAGGTACACTCATTGCCAGCGGATTCATTGCCGGTGGCGCGCTTATGGGCGTACTGAGTGCTCTGTTGCGCTATCTGGAATTCAATCCGATAAACGAGAACTGGCTTGCCAATCCGCTGTCTGAGGTATGCTCTCTCATTGCATACGCACTGTTGATAACTTACTTCATCAAGGCATCAAAGGCAAAATAACATTTCAACAAGACACATAAAACGGCCCGGCAGGGAAACGTCAACAGCATCGGAATGATGCAGAAAAGACGCTTCTGCCGGGCCGTTCTGTATATATTGACTTCCGACACGAGGAAAACAACACAACAATAAAGCACCTACAGACACCCGGTACGAACACGCGTTAAAACCGTATAAAATGATATTCAGCAAGTATTATTGGCTTAATGGAAATTCTGCGTGGAGTGGTCTTAATAAAAATAACGGATTAAATTCCGGATAAGCGCTGTTTTCTTCTGTTCAGATGAAAACAATATAGACCACTTTCAAATTGTAACCGGATTTTTATTTTTCCATCTGAGTTTCCAGATATACCCCGAAAAATAAGCGAGAATTTGCGGACGAACTCTCCGTCGAGCGCAAATACGCGAATTCTGAGAGTTTTATATAAGTTATTGAATAGTAATAACTTATGTATGATATTCATTTTTTCGTGCTGCAAAAAGCACCATTTCAGCATGCGATATTGCCCGTTTCAGGGCCTCAAACGCACCATATCACACCCTGATATGTGCATAACCAGAGCCTGAAACGGCCTTAATCGGAATGCCGGACCAACTATCCGTGACTGCAAGGCTGTGACTGCTACATGGCGGTTCAGGATGAAAGAGCCTTTATTGTACTGATTTTAACATTCGTTCACACCTCTTTTGCGAAAATATTTTGTCAAAATAAAGTCAAGAAAAATCGTAAGTTGGTCTTCTGAGTTTCCTTCAAAAATCTGATGAACCAATGTTTTCATCCGCCACGACCGTTCATTCCATATAATGCTATAACAAAAAACGGTACACCGCATAGTGCACCGTTCATAATTATAACGTCATATTCTCAGTCGAACAACTTCTGAAGCGGCATCATGAAACGTGTGAGATACTGCCTGTGCTGTTCGTTGTGATAGTCGCGCCGCGTCGTGCAGTAAGACACATAAAGCCTGCGTTTGGCGCGCGATATTGCGACATAGAACTTTCTCGCATCCTCCGCCAGCATCGCGGCATTGTTCTGACTGAAGAAGTTTGGAATTCTTCCTTCTATCGCGTCGAACACAATCACGTTGTCAAACTCCAGTCCCTTCGCCTTGTGTATGGTTGTCACGAAGATGCGCTCCTTCAGACTTGCACTGTTGCAGAGGTCGGCTTCCTTGAATGTATTTATCTCCATCATATACCGTCCGAGCTGTTCGGCAAGCGAAGGATATTCGGACACGTCGATGACATCAGCCGAAAGAAAATCCAATATATAATCAAGGTTTCTCACAGGGAGTATTGTTTCATTGTCAACAAGATAATTATAAAAATACAACATCTCGCTGACAAGCACCGGACAGCCTTCGTTCCGTCCACGGTCGTACATCGTCTGCCTTGCCCTGCAATAAAGTTCTGCGTACCGGCGACGCAGCGTTGAGACATATTCTGCCACACGACGTTCGTTAAGAAAACGCCGCTGCTCCTCTATCATTGTGCGCGCTTTCTCATAACAATGGTTCACAACGCTGCACGTAGCCATGACATCCTCATCGGCAAGATGCGAATTGCTGCCTTCCAGACCGAGCACCGCAAGCAGATACTTCAGCTTGTGTTCCTTCAGTTCGGGTTCAAGCAACCTCACGAGTCTGAGCGAATCGAGATATCGCGGACAGCGTTTGCGAAGCTCCACTCCACTGCCACAGCGCTTCTGATTGTTTTCGAGGATATTGTAGTCGTAGTCGGCGTTGTGACCGAGGAGCACACTGTCGCCCACGTAATCCATAAACCTGAGCAGCGCTTCCTTCCTGTCGAGCAACTCATGGTGACGCATCTCCTCGATAATAGGATTTTCCACATCGCCCAACATGCGCGGTATCTCCCTGTCGGTGGCGATGAACAGCGACAAGGCAGAGCCTTCCACAATCTTTCCACGGCGCATTTTCACTGCCGCGATCTGCACTATATCGTCTTCAAAGACATTAAGTCCGGTGGTCTCAGTGTCGAATACCACAATATCAGAATTGTCGTAAACAGACACGAATTCCTGCAGATACGTACCGTCGGCATCGTATTCCACGAGGTCGGAAGGCGAAATGGCACGGTCGAGAAGTCCACGCACAAACCTGCGTGCCGTGGAATTCTGGGCGAACACTTTCAGTCCTTTAAGCAGCCGCGCCCATGCTATGAAGTTGTTGCCGTTGGCAAGTATGTTGAGATGGGCAAGCAACAGCTTCACCTCAGGCGACGAGAACAGGTCGGAGCCGGACACCTTGAAATGACTTATCCCGTGCTCCGTGAGCTCCGTACTTATCAGGTCGGCGTCGCGGTTGGCGTTCACAATAACAGCCGTCGTCTGGTCCTCATACTTCCGGAACAGTTTTTCGGCTGTCTCCGCGACGTCTCTCACCTCAGTGTCATAGTTCTCGCTGCTCAGTATCTTCAGCTCGTCGCCGCTGCGTTCCACATCAAAACTGTGCGACGGAAGCAGACTGCTGTCTATGCCGAGCACCTTAGAGGCATACGTATTGAACACATCCAGCATATAGGCCGGCGACCTGTGGTTGACATTGAGATGGTGTATGTTGCCCTCGCAACGCTTCTTCAACATTCCGAGTGTTTCCGTCTTGGCACCCATAAATGAGAATATTGCCTGCTGCTCGTCACCGAGATACATCACGGCAAACGGACTGTCACCGCCCAACTCATCGATTATGGCCAGCTGCAGACGGTTAAGGTCCTGCACCTCGTCCACCTGAATCCACGGATAACGACGGTATTCGCCGGTGCTGTCTGCCTTCAGCGTGTCGTACGTCATTACCAGAAGATCCTCAAAGTCGAGCAGTCGGTTGGTACGCTTGTATTCTTCATACTGATGCGCGAGCGACATTTTACGCAACAAGGTAGATATCATTGCCTTCGTGCCATAGTCGTATCCGTCGCCTTCGGATGCCTCACGATAGAACGATGTGTTGTCGTAGATGTCTGTCATTGCCTTGGCATCGAACGTCATACGCTGCACCTCACATATCTTCCTCAGCGCACTTATGTCCTCCATCTTCAGACATTCGGGATGTATGCGCAGCTCCTTAGGATGGCCGTGCCTTATCTGATACATGAAAACCGACAGCTGCATAACCTCCGCATACTCCCTGCGGCGACGGTTGTTCATGGATATGTCGTACTCGTCATCGTCCATTATACGCGCAAGAATGCTCAGTGCGTCCTCATCGTCTATCACAGACGACTCCGCAGCCACAATGCCGTTGGAGAAGAGAAAACGCGAACAGAATCTGTGCACATTACCGACGTACACGTTGCTGACACCTTCATCTGTTATGTTAGCGCTTATTCTGTCGGCCATACCGCGTGCTGCCCTGTTGGTGAACGTAAGGCAAAGCATGTCGTCAAAAGACACCCCCACTTCATGAGCCTTGCGTATACGCTCGGTAAGAATCTGAGTCTTGCCACATCCCGGAGGTGCCAGAACGAGATGCATGCCACGCTGCGCGTCTATCACCCGTTGCTGACATTCGTCCGGCATCCAGCCTCTCGTATTCTCATTCATATATATACAATAAAAATTCCGGCCGTCAC
>ERZ780167.73-NODE-73-length-98659-cov-6.228530_pt1 | contig 98659 bp, 78 predicted proteins | sample MGYA00510982_ERZ780167 | MGnify/ENA primary metagenome ERZ780167 (study PRJEB29588, sample SAMEA2146107) | human gut metagenome | biome: human gut; feature: human-associated habitat; material: faeces | place: Denmark | collected 2008/2010 ... | reverse complement strand
ACGGCAAATATTCCTTGTGGGCGAACGCCATCCGCTTCTTCCACCAAAAGTTGGAGGAAAACAAGCTGACCGACAAGCTGCAAATCGTAGGTCCCGATGCGGCCATCTGGAGTGCCAACGAATCTTGGTGGGTAGACAGTTGCGCCATCCACCTGGACAAGGAGATAGGGCTATACGACATCCATACCTATCCCTCCAAGTCGACGGTAAACAGTGGTGCTTATACCGACATTATCCGTGCCTACAAGCAAAGCGTTCCCGCCGACAAGAAAATCGTAATGGGAGAAATAGGATTCAAATTTGTGGCGCCGGAAGATTCGCTCTTCCTGCAAGAGAACCTCCGCAGAGCCGAGGCAAAGCAACATGCTTCCATGGACGACTCACAGATGTTTGTGTACGACTCCATGTATGGCACAGATATGGCGGATGCACTTTTCCAGACTGTCAATGCCGGATTCTCAGGCTCGGTGGTGTGGATGCTCGACGATGCCATGCACTCCAAGGAAGCCCCGGACAAACTGAAAATATGGGGATTCTGGAACATCTTCGGCGAAGAGCGGTTTGGCAAGGAAGAGGAGGAGGTGCGCCCTTGGTTCTATGCCTGGTCACTGCTGACACGCTACATGCCGACCGGCTCGCGTGCCTACCGGGTAGAGGTGGAGGGAGACTCCAGCATCAAAGCCATTGCCGTGGAGAAGGAGGGGAACTACATGCTTGCCGTGGTCAACGTAGCCAAAGAAGAAAAATCGGTCGTGCTGAAAAGCTCCACCCTTCCCGTGCTGGAGGGAGTGAAAGAGTACCTCTATGCAGATGGAAAACTGAAAAAGGAGGGTGACAGCCAGCTGCTTCCCCTACGCCGGGGAGTAACCTTACGCTTAGACAAGGGAGAGGTTATACAGATGCCCGGAGAATCATTGACCGTATATACCAATTTCGATTATTAACCATCCATATTAAAAATAGATGAAAAAGATAAATATCCTGCTGAACGGCCTGCTCTTGGGCATGGCAGCAGCCTGTACACCCAAAGAGGTGACAGAAATCACCGTATCACCGGAAGTCATCAACGCCGACTACATAGGCAACGGTGCCGAATGGGACCCCTACGACGAAGCAGAAGCGTGGGGCTCATCTATCTCCGACGAAGACTGGAAAACGCTATATAAGCGATTGGACTTCATGAAGCCGCAATACGTGCGCTGCATGATAAACAGTCCTTACCGCTATTATGATTCAGAAAGCGGGAAATACGATAAGACCCGAAACATAGAGTCTATCTCCCGGTTACTTGAATATTGCACAAAGCAAGGAATTACCGTTATTTACGGTGAATATAACCCGCCCACATGGGACATGAAAGAAGACCAAAAATGGGTAGATATGTCTGTTGATTACCTCAACTATCTGGTCAATGATCTCGGTTTCTCCTGCATCAAGCATTTCGTCATCTTCAACGAACCTGACGGGAGCTGGGCATCCACTAATGGAGATTATGAAATGTGGAAAAAGATGCTTTTCCGATTCCACAAAAAGATGGAGGAATATCCCGGACTGACAGAGAAAGTAACACTTGCCGGTCCGGACGTAGTAGCTGATTATCGCAACAAAGCATCCAACCATGATGCTGAAGGATGGGTAAAACAAAGTGTACTTGATGCTGACTCCATCATCGGGATATATGACGTACACTCCTATCCCGGACAAAATGAAGTACGTAACGGTAAATATCCAGAAATACTGGCCCGTTACAAACAGCACCTTCCCGAAGGAAAGAAAATCGTATTAGGCGAAGCTGGATATAAATACTGGCGCAAGGCCGACTCCCTGCTGATGGCAGAGTACAACCGCCGCGTAGAAGAACATCCTTTCACCAAAGGAAGTGACTGCAATATGCTCTGTTACGATTATTTCTATGGCCTTGACATGCCTTTATTGGCAATGGAAGTAATGAATGCCGGCTATTCGGGCATGGCAGTGTGGATGTTAGACGATGCCATGCACAGCAACGGTGACTCCGGCAAAACGGAAGACGTAAAAATCTGGGGATTTTGGAATATATTAGGCAAAGAAGTCTTCAATAAACCGGATGAGGAAGAAATTCGCCCTTGGTTCTATTCTTGGTCACTTATGTGCCGCTATTTCCCTACAGGAACAGATATTTTGCACAGTTCGGTAACATCAACAAATCAAGATATTTATGTGGTAGCGGGTACATACAAAGGCAAATTAACTGTAGCCTTAGTAAACGTCGGAGAGAAAGATAAAAATATCCGCATAACTCTTCCTCAGCCAATGGATAATGCCTCTCTTTATGTATATGAAGAAAACAACTTGGCAAAGGACAGTGATGGATTCCCGATTCCCTCAAAAGACGGCTTGAAGTTGACAAAAGACTATGAGACAACTTTAAAAGCACAGACTTTCCAGTTATTGACTGATATCAAATATTAACTAACACACTCTCTATGAATGCCGGATTTATGAAAAAATTATTTATCCTTATTCTTACGGGATGGGTTAGCTTTTCCGCTTGTTCCGAAAGCAATGACACCCCCGGTAACCCTAAGCCGGAACCGCCCGTTGCCGAAAACACAGAACTAAGCATGGTGGACAAGAATGCCACCGCAGAGGCCAAAGCACTGTATGCCAACCTATGGGAAATACAGCAAAAAGGATTCATGTTCGGCCATCACGATGACTTGTTTTACGGTCGCAAATGGTATGATGTATCCGGAAATTCGGATACAAAAGATGTATGCGGAGACTATCCGGGAGTATTCAGCCTGGACTTTGCCGAAATTATGGACGACCGCCACGAAGGAAACAAAGCCAATGCCATCCGCAAACGCTGCATCCTCGAGGCACGCCGCCGTGGAGAGGTCATTATGGCTTGCTGTCATCTGAACAATCCTTTGACCGGCGGTGATTCCTGGGATAACTCCAATGCCCATGTGGTCAGCGAAATTCTGGACGAAGGAAGCGAGATACAAAACAAGTTCAAGACTTGGCTCGACCGTCTGGCTGTCTTTTGCCAAGAACTGAAAGATGATGAGGGAAAGCCCATCCCTATCATCTTCCGTCCTTTCCACGAACATACGCAAACATGGTCGTGGTGGGGAGCTGGTTGTACTACAGCCACCGAATTCATCGCCCTTTGGAAGTTTACGGTAAACTACCTGCGCGACACGAAAGGCATACACCAGTTCATCTACGCCATCTCCCCACAAATGGACACCGTGAAGAGCGAAGATGACTTTCTCTTCCGCTGGCCGGGCGACGACTATGTGGACTTCATCGGTATGGATTGTTACCACGGGCTGAATCCTACTACTTTTTCCTATAATCTGAAAGCCATTTCCGACTTGTCCCAAAAGAAACGGAAACCTTGTGGAGTAACGGAAACCGGCGTGGAAGGTTTCACAGCCAAAGACTACTGGAGCAAACAAATCCTGACTCCGGCCACCGGTCACAAAGTGAGCATGATTGTAATGTGGCGCAACAAGTTTGTAGGTGGAAATGAACAGGACATGCACTATTTCTCCGTCTTCAAAGGACACGCCAGTGAAGCCGACTTCATGAAGTTCTATAACAATGAATTGACTCTTTTCAGCAAGGACTTGCCGGACATGTACCTGATGCCCGAGCATACCACAATAAAATGAGTTTCTTCTTTCCCTTTGCCTGCTCCCTACCTGCTCCCTACCCGCTCCCTCCGCTTGGATACGGAGATAACAGAGAGTTGGCAGGGAGCAGACTATATGAAGGTATGTGAACTTTCAATAAACAAAATACCCCCTTGTATATATCATATATAAGCTATATATTTGCAAGAAACTAAAAAAAGGGAGATGGAAGAAGAACAAAATACCAATGACGGCCTGCCATTCAGCGAACCGTCTGTAGAATATACCGACGACAACATCCGCCACCTGGACGACATGGAGCATATCCGTGTCCGTTCTGGTATGTACATAGGCCGCCTGGGCGACGGTTCACAAAGCGACGACGGTATCTACGTCCTACTGAAAGAAGTAATGGACAACAGCATCGACGAGTTCAAGATGGGTGCCGGAAAGCGTATAGAAGTGACTATAGAAGACAGTCTGCGTGTCAGCGTACGCGACTATGGACGAGGCATTCCGCAAGGAAAACTCGTAGAGGCGGTCAGCAAGCTGAATACCGGAGGTAAATACGACTCAAAAGCCTTCAAGAAAAGCGTCGGACTGAACGGTGTGGGCATCAAGGCGGTCAATGCGCTGAGTAGCCGTTTCGAGGTACGCAGCTACCGCGACGGCAAAGTACGTACCGCCATCTTCGAGAAAGGAACGCTGTTGAGTGATGTGACCGAAGACTCGACAGAAGAAAGCGGAACCTATATCTTCTTCGAACCGGACGCCACACTCTTTCTGAACTACTCCTTCCAGAACCAGTTCGTAGAAACCCTGCTGCGCAACTACACCTACCTGAATACGGGCCTCACCTTCATTTACAACGGCCAGCGCATCGTTTCCCGCCACGGGCTGGAGGACTTGCTGAAAGACAACATGACCAGCGAAGGACTTTACGACATCATCCACCTGAAAGGAGAGGACATCGAGATAGCCTTCACTCACACCAACCAATACGGCGAAGAGTACTACTCCTTTGTCAACGGGCAGCACACCACCCAAGGCGGTACACACCAGACTGCCTTGAAGGAACACATTGCCCGTACCATCAAGGAGTTCTACAACAAGAACCAGGAATATGCCGACATCCGCAACGGACTGGTAGCCGCCATCGCCATCGACGTGGAGGAACCCATGTTCGAGAGCCAGACCAAAACGAAACTGGGCAGCAACAACATGTGGCCTGCCGCGCCGCAGGAACACAAGCCCGCCGGCCCCACAGTGAACAAATACGTAGGAGACTTCATCAAGACGGAAGTAGACAACTACCTCCACAAGAACCCGCTTGTGGCCGAAGTGATGTTGCAAAAGATACAAGACTCCGAGAAAGAGCGCAAAGCCATTGCCGGCGTCACCAAGCTGGCCCGCGAACGCGCCAAGAAAGCCAACCTGCACAACCGCAAGCTGCGCGACTGCCGCTACCACTTGAGTGACGGTAAAGGCAAAGACCAGGAAACCGAATCCTGCATCTTCATTACCGAGGGAGACTCCGCCAGCGGTTCCATCACCAAGAGCCGCGACGTGAATACCCAAGCAGTATTCAGCCTTCGTGGTAAACCACTAAATTCCTACGGACTCACCAAGAAAGTAGTTTATGAAAACGAAGAATTCAACCTGCTACAGGCAGCCTTGAATATAGAAGACGGCATAGAGACACTGCGTTACAACAAAGTCATCGTAGCCACCGATGCCGATGTGGACGGCATGCACATCCGCCTGCTCATCATCACGTTCTTCCTTCAGTTCTTCCCCGACCTCATCAAGAAAGGGCACGTCTACATCCTGCAGACGCCCCTTTTCCGTGTGCGCAACAAGAAGAAGACCAACTACTGCTACACCGAAGACGAACGCCTCAAGTCCATTGACGAACTGGGTCCCAATCCAGAAATCACCCGATTCAAAGGTTTGGGAGAAATCTCACCCGACGAGTTCCGCCACTTCATCGGCAAGGACATGCGCCTCGAACAGGTCAGCCTGCGCAAGACGGATGCCGTCAAGGAGCTGCTCGAGTTCTACATGGGCAAGAACACCATGGAACGTCAGAGCTTCATCATAGACAATCTGGTAATCGAAGAAGACAGAATAAATTAGGCATCAGGTTTGAGGTATCAGGCATGGCCGTCTGGCTTCAGTTCCCAATACCTTATAGCTAAGCCTAAAACCTATATACATTATGACCAAAGCAATTTTTCCAGGGACATTCGATCCCTTTACCGTGGGACACTACTCAGTAGTGAAACGCGCCCTGACATTTATCGACGAAATCGTCATCGGTATCGGCATCAATGACAACAAACACACCCATTTCCCCATTGCCGCCCGCGAGGCCATGATCAGCAAGCTATATAAGGACGAACCGCGCGTCAGCGTACAAGCCTATGACAGCCTGACCATCGACTTTGCCCGCCAGGTGGGAGCGAACCTCATCATCCGAGGTATCCGCACGGTCAAAGACTTTGAATACGAAGAAACCATCGCCGACATCAACCGCAAGCTGACCGGCATCGAAACCATCCTCCTCTTCACCGAACCCGAACTCACCTGCGTCAGCTCCACCATCGTCCGCGAATTGATGGGATATGGAAAAGACGTCAGCATGTTCTTGCCCGAAGGCATGGACACCTCCAACGAATAAAAAACTGAAACGATATGAAAAAGATAAATCTTTTGCTCCTGTTTGCCCTATTGTATACGGCACAGGCCGCCGGGCAGAAACTGAATGACAGCCCCTTGCGCAAACTGCAGATGGCCGAATTTGCCATCAGCCGCCTATATGTGGATACGGTGAACGAAAACCGACTGGTGGAAAATGCCATCGTCGGCATGCTCGAACATCTCGACCCGCACTCCACCTACAACAATGCCGAAGAAGTGAAGAAGATGAACGAACCCTTACAAGGCAACTTCGAGGGTATCGGCATACAGTTCCAGATGATTGAAGACACGCTGCTCGTCATCCAGCCTGTCAGCGGAGGCCCTTCGGAAAAGGTAGGCATCCTGGCCGGAGACCGCATTACGGCCGTCAACGACAGCGCCATTGCCGGCGTAAAGATGAGTACCGAAGACATCATGAAACGGCTTCGGGGCCCCAAAGGCAGCCGAGTGAACCTGACCGTCGTTCGGCGGGGAGTCAGCGACCTGCTTCACTTCGACGTGACACGCGACAAAATTCCCCTCTACAGCCTCGACGCTTCGTACATGGCCGACAAACACATCGGCTACATCCGCATCAACCGCTTCGGAGCCACGACTGCCGAAGAATTTTCCAAAGCCCTGAAAGACCTGCAACAGCAAGGGATGAAGGACCTGATACTCGACCTGCAGGGCAACGGCGGCGGTTATCTGAATGCTGCCATCGACCTGGCCAATGAGTTCTTGGGACAAAAGGAACTCATCGTCTACACGGAAGGGCGCGCTTCCCGCCGGGCCGAATTCGCGGCCAAGGGCAACGGAGCCTTCCGCCAGGGAAGGCTGGTCGTGCTGGTAGACGAATACTCGGCTTCGGCCAGCGAGATTGTGACGGGAGCCATCCAGGACTGGGACCGCGGAGTGGTGGTAGGTCGGCGCACGTTCGGCAAAGGCTTGGTGCAGCGCCCCATCGACTTGCCTGACGGCTCCATGATCCGACTCACCATCGCCCGCTACTACACCCCATCGGGCCGATGCATCCAGAAGCCCTATAACGGCAAGGGAGAAGACATGCAGGAGGCTTATGCCAAGGACCTGCTCGACCGTTTCAACCACGGCGAACTGATGCACGCCGACAGCATCCACTTCCCCGACTCGCTGAAATATCGCACTCTCCGCCTGGGACGCACCGTCTATGGCGGCGGTGGCATCATGCCCGACTTCTTCGTCCCCATCGACACGACACTCTACACCGACTGGCACCGCCAGCTGGTGGCCAAAGGCATCATCATCAAGGCGACGACAGGCTACATCGAGAAGCACCGTGCCGAACTGAAGAAAGACTACAAGGACTTCAAGACCTTCAACGACAAGTTCCAGATAGACGATGCCTTTATGGCAGACATACGCTCGGCGGCAGACAAAGAGAAAATAATGTTTGACGAAGCGCAATACGAACGTGCACTTCCCCTGATACGCACGCAACTCAAGGCTCTCATCGCCCGCGACCTGTGGGACATGAGCGAATACTATCAGGTGATGAACGCCACGAACGAAAGTGTGCAACAGGCTCTCAAGGTGCTGCGCGAAGACAAATACTTGTTTTAGCGGTGAGTGGTGAACGGTTAGCGACAAATACTAACCATTAACCATTAACCATTAACCATTAACCACTAACCGTTCACCGCTAACCACTCGCACCACTACCTTCCATCCCCGAACAGCCACTTGTTCAGCCAACGGTTCACATAGACATTGACGACGGCACAGCCTGCCCCGATAAAAGCTCCGGCCAGCACGTCCGACGGGTAGTGAACGCCCTCGTTCATGCGCGACACGCCCACCGAACAGGCCCACAGGGCTGAAGGGGCAATGACATACCACTTGGGATAGGTGATGCTCAAGGAGGTAGCCAGCGCGAAAGCCGTCGCCGTATGTCCCGAAGGGAAAGCCGGACTGTCCTCACGGCTGTAGGCATGCACGCGATCAGGCCAACGGTCGTAAGGCCGCTCCCTGCCCACCAGATACTTCATGCCATAGGTCACCACAAAGGCACCCGCCACGCTGGTACCCACGTATACCGCATCCTTCAGCAGGTCCTTGTCGTGCCTGATCCAGGCCGCCAGCGCCATGGCTACCGGTACGCCCACGGCCACGTAAGGCTCCGACTTCGATATTACCTTATTATAATTGCGGACGAATTTCCCGTCCCAACTGTTCACCCGATGCAGGAGGTCGACATCCCAGTTCTGCGCCCGCAGAGCCGGAGCACACAACAGGACCATCATCATTCCCAAAAAGAGTCTCTTCATAACCATATTCGTTTGGATTTCACCGCCAAAGATAAGGCAAATCTACCAAGTATACACAAAAATCCTTATAAAACCATCCGACGACCGTCGCCGTCCTCGCGAAGGGACGCAGACGAAACATCGTTCCCTTTCATCGAAAACATTGCTTTTTCCGACGCAAAACATTGCTTCTTTTGGCAGAAAACATTGCTTCTTCTGATGCAAAACATTGCCTTTCGTTCCGTGCCTCCAAGCCGGCTTCCGCCCGAAGCCTACACGCACTGATTACGGAAATATTTCCTTAATCCCTTGCTTAATCAATGTTTTTCCTCTATTTTTGCAAGGAAATATCGTCCAACCATAACCCAAGGATATATTTGTAACTATTAAATAACTTAAATTCAATCATTTATGTGGTTAAGTAATTCATCTGTAGGAAGGAAAGTGGTGATGAGCGTTACCGGCATCGCCCTTATCCTGTTTCTGACGTTTCACATGGCGATGAACCTTGTTGCGCTTATCTCAGCCGAAGGCTACAACATGGTTTGTGAGTTCTTGGGAGCGAATTGGTATGCGGTAGTCGGTACACTGGGACTGGCTGCATTGTTCATCATTCACATCATCTATGCCTTCTGGCTGACCATGCAGAACCGCAAGGCACGCGGTAGCGAGCGCTACGCTGTAACGGAGCGTCGCAAAGAAGTGGAATGGGCTTCTCAGAACATGCTGGTGCTGGGTATCATTGTCATTGTAGGCTTGTGCCTGCACCTGGTACACTTCTGGTCCAAAATGATGCTGCCCGAATTGGCCGGCTGCGAGGACCTGAGCGTTATGGCATACGCTGCTGACGGTATTTACCACATTCAGAACACATTCGGCAACATCGTCAACGTCGTTCTGTATCTCATCTGGCTGTTTGCCCTGTGGTTCCACCTGACTCACGGTTTCTGGAGCTCCATGCAGACATTGGGCTGGAACAACAAGACGTGGATCAACCGCTGGAAATGCATCTCCAACATCTACTCCACCATCGTTGTCATCTGCTTTGCCCTGGTAGTTGTGGTATTCTACATCAAATCGCTGATGTAAAAACGCAAAGCTCGCGAATTCGTAGACTGTAAATGACTAAATTGTAATTACATTATGACCAAGATAGATTCAAGAATACCGGAAGGACCGGTAGCTGAGAAATGGACAAACTATAAAGCCCATCAGAAATTAGTGAACCCCGCCAACAAGCGTCGTCTGGACATCATCGTGGTTGGTACAGGTCTGGCAGGTGCCAGCGCTGCCGCCTCGCTGGGCGAAATGGGTTTCAAAGTATTCAACTTCTGCATCCAGGACTCTCCCCGTCGCGCACACTCCATCGCCGCACAGGGTGGTATCAACGCTGCAAAGAACTATCAGAACGATGGTGACTCTGTATACCGTCTGTTCTACGATACCGTAAAGGGCGGTGACTACCGTGCCCGCGAAGCCAACGTTTACCGTCTGGCCGAGGTATCTAACAACATCATCGACCAGTGCGTGGCACAGGGTGTTCCTTTCGCTCGCGAATACGGCGGTACGCTGGCCAACCGTTCATTCGGTGGCGCACAGGTATCACGTACCTTCTATGCCAAAGGTCAGACAGGCCAGCAGCTGCTGCTGGGTGCCTACTCCGCACTGAGCCGCCAGGTAAATGCCGGCACCGTGAAACTCTATACCCGCTATGAGATGGAAGACATCGTCATCATCGACGGTCGTGCCCGCGGTATCATCGCCAAGAACCTGGTAACAGGCAAGCTGGAGCGCTTCGCCGCCCATGCCGTAGTTATCGCTACCGGCGGTTATGGAAACACGTACTTCCTCTCGACCAACGCCATGGCCTGCAACTGCTCGGCCGCAATGGCCTGCTACCGCAAGGGTGCCTGGTTCGCCAACCCGGCTTACGTACAGATCCACCCGACCTGTATCCCCGTACACGGCGACAAGCAGTCCAAGCTGACGCTGATGTCCGAGTCTCTGCGTAACGATGGTCGTATCTGGGTTCCCAAGAAACTCGAAGATGCCAAGAAGCTGCAGGAAGGTACCCTGCAGGGCAAGGATATCCCCGAAGAAGACCGCGACTACTACTTGGAGCGCCGCTATCCGGCCTTCGGTAACCTGGTTCCGCGTGACGTGGCCAGCCGTGCCGCCAAGGAACGTTGCGACAAGGGCTACGGCGTGAACAACACCGGCCTGGCCGTGTTCCTCGACTTCTCCGAAGCCATCAACCGTCTGGGCAGAGATGTTGTAGCACAGCGCTATGGCAACCTGTTCGACATGTACGAGGAAATCACCGACGTCAATCCGTACGAGAACCCGATGATGATCTATCCGGCCATCCACTACACCATGGGCGGTATCTGGGTAGACTACGAACTGATGACCTCCATCAAGGGTCTGTTCGCTATCGGCGAATGCAACTTCTCCGACCACGGAGCCAACCGTCTGGGTGCTTCCGCCCTGATGCAGGGTCTGGCCGACGGTTACTTTGTATTGCCCTACACCATCCAGAACTATCTGGCCGACCAGATTACCGTTCCCCGCTTCTCGACCGACTTGCCCGAATTTGCAGCTGCCGAGAAGGCCGTTCAGGACAAGATTGACCACCTGATGAACATCAAGGGTAAGGAATCCGTTGACTCCATCCACAAGAAACTGGGTCACATCATGTGGGAATACGTCGGCATGGGCCGTACAGCCGAAGGCTTGAAGGAAGGTCTGGCCAAGCTGAAAGAAATCCGCAAGGAGTTCGAGACCAACCTCTTCATCCCGGGCAGCAAGGAAGGCATGAACGTAGAGCTCGACAAGGCCATCCGTCTGAACGACTTCATCACCATGGGTGAACTCATCGCTTACGATGCACTGAACCGCAACGAATCGTGCGGCGGCCACTTCCGCGAAGAATATCAGACCGAGGAAGGCGAAGCCAAGCGTGATGACGAAAACTTCTTCTACGTGGCTTGCTGGGAATACCAGGGCAGCGACGAAAAAGCCCCGGTATTGCTGAAAGAGCCGCTGGTTTACGAAGCCATCAAGGTACAGACTCGTAACTACAAGAGCTAATCGGGAATGTTGAACAATTAAAGAACTAACAAAAATGGATAAAAATATATCATTTACACTGAAGATATGGCGTCAGGCAGGCCCCAAGGCCAAAGGCGCTTTCGAAACCTATCAGATGAAAGACATTCCCGGTGATACTTCTTTCCTGGAAATGCTGGACATCCTGAACGAGCAACTGATTTCTGAAGGCAAGGAACCGGTTGTATTCGACCACGACTGCCGCGAAGGTATCTGCGGTATGTGCTCACTCTACATCAACGGACATCCGCACGGACCTGCACAGGGCGCAACGACCTGCCAGATCTACATGCGCCGCTTCAACGATGGCGATACCATCACTGTAGAACCCTGGCGTTCGGCCGGTTTCCCTGTCATCAAGGACTTGATGGTAGACCGTACGGCTTACGACAAGATCATGCAGGCCGGTGGTTACGTCAGCGTAAACACAGGTGCTCCGCAGGATGCCAATGCCATCCTCATCCCGAAGACTGTTGCCGACGAAGCTATGGACGCCGCCAGCTGCATCGGTTGCGGTGCCTGCGTAGCTGCATGTAAGAACGGTTCCGCCATGTTGTTCGTATCGGCCAAGGTTAGCCAGCTCAACCTGCTGCCCCAAGGCAAGCCCGAAGCACTGCGCCGCGCCAAGGCCATGCTGGCCAAGATGGATGAACTGGGCTTCGGTAACTGTACCAACACCCGTGCCTGCGAGGCCGAATGTCCGAAGAATGTCTCCATCAGCAACATCGCCCGCCTGAACCGCGACTTCATCCGCGCCAAGCTGAAAGACTGATCAGACTCCTTTCTACATTTGATTAATATCAACACGAACTCCTCTGTCGGAAACTTCCGGCAGGGGAGTTCTTTTTTTATCAATTCCATACGGTAAAATACCTGCACGCCGTCACCATCATCCTCCTGCAACACCCTTGCAGAGGATTTCAGCAATAAACATTTGATTTCCAACGGACATAAACCTATATTCCCTGACAAACCTCCACAACTGGAAGAAAAGCTGAACAAAAACGCCCGTTTAACAACTTGATATATATCAAGCGATATTACCAATGAATCCTCATTTTGTGTGCGCAAACAGCAAACAACAGGATTATTGTGTGCGCAAACAATAAACAATAGTGAAAGTTGTTTAAAATAGAGTGTAATTCTGACAATAAATTTGGCGGATAAACAGAAACCCCCTACATTTGTGCAGTGATTTTTTTCATAGTATTAGATTTAAGGTTAACAAAGGTTGGGCTCGGCGGAGCCCATTTTTTTTGCCCGTATGTCTCAACTCTCCCTGCTGTCCGTAAAAAAGCATCATTCTGAAACAAAATTCCAGTTTCTTTCCCAATTTACTCCTTTTCTTTGCACCGAAGAAAGTTTCAACCTACACCCGCTTGAGAAAGCAAATCATTACTAACCCAAAAACAACCGATTATGAAAAGAATTCTATCTTTATGCTACATCCTGCTCGCAGGAGCCTTCGCTCTGATGACATCCTGTACGGAAGACAACAACCCGCAATCCGACCCAATCCCGGAAAACATACCCGAAGCCGTCATTCTGGAATTCAACGCCAAATATCCCAACGCCACCAATGTTTCCTGGAGCACCCAGGACACATACGCCGTGGCCCACTTTTACCTGGCAAGCACACGTACCGGTGGACACGAGCCCAACAACACGGCATGGTTCAACATGAAAGGGCACTGGAACATGACGGAAACCGAAATCAGCTACCAGCAGCTGCCCGACGCCGTAAAAGCAGCCTTCGAGGCAAGTCCGTATGCAAGCTGGCAGATAGACAACGAAATAGACAAGCTCCAGCGGAACGACAACAACGAAACGCTGTATATCATTGAAGCAAGGCAGAGAGAGGGGAACGTGGAAACCGAAGTCGACCTGTACTACACGGAAGAAGGCATCCTCGTGAAAGAAATCATTGATGCGGAAACAGACAACGATTACCACGAATACCTGCCACAGCAGCCGGAAGGCGGCATACAGGCCTGGCTCAACCAGAACTTCCCCGACGCACGCATCGTGGACTATGACCACGAAAGCAACGGTACGGAGGTGGAAATCATTGCCGACGGACTGAAGCACGAAATTCTGTTCGACAACCAGCAGCAATGGGTCTACACCAAGACCGAATACGGCCGCAAAAGTCTGGACAAGATTCCGACCGACATCCTGAACCATCTGCGCACCTCTCCCTACTATGCCAGCGACAACGCCATCGACGACGTAACGAAATACACCACCCGCGACAATGGCGTCTACTATTGCTTCGAACTCGAAACAGGGTATGACGACGACAGAGAGGTCTATGTGAACGAAACCGGCATCATCGGCCGTCCCCAGAACGGAAACGGTGGAGGCAACGGCAGTGTACCCGTAGCGGACGACCTGCAAAGCTTCATCGACCAGAAATATCCCGGAGCTGTCATTCTGGAGAAAGATTACGACCACGGCTACCTGGAGATAACCCTCCTGCACGACGGCACGGAGAAGGAAGTCAAGTTCAACGGGCAAGACCAATGGGTCCGTACCGAATGGGAAGTGTATCAGTTGCCCGAAGCCGTAAAAAATGCGCTTGCCGCCCAAGGCTACACGCCGGACGACAGAGAATTCGACTACGTGGAAACGCCGGACAGCAGCTGGTATGAAGTGGAAGTGCGCAAAGGACGCGACGAACTAAAGCTGTACATCAGCCCCACAGGCGAAATCCTGCGCACGGAATACGACGACTGATCCTTCCATTTCGTCGGCTCCTCACGAAGTGCTTTGTGAGGGGCTGACGAAGCACTGCATGAGGGTGTCAGGAAGTGCTTCGTGACACCCTGACAAAGCACTGTGTCAGAGGGTCAGGAAGCACTGTGTCAGGACGCCATCTCCCGACATCGGCCGACGGCATGCTTCATGCTTATGCCAACAGATGGTAAACTCCTCCGACCAACGCCTTCACAACTCCCTTCATCTCCAGCTCGAAAAGGAGGGCGCTCATGCGGTTGACAGGAATGTTGGCCTCTACCACCAGCGTGTTGATGTGCAGGTCGTCGCGGCTCAATATCTTGACGACCCGCGCTTCTTCCTCCGTCAGTTCGGGGAAGAGGCTGCGCTGTACGGGGGTATTCTGGCAACTCTCCGCAGCCCGTCCCCAGTTCATGGCTTTCACAAAATCGGCCACATCGTTGATGAGTGCCGCCCTGTTGTCGCGTATCAGCTGGTTGCAGCCTGTAGAATATTCGTCCGTCGCCCGGCCGGGCACGGCAAAACAGTCGCGGTGATAGCCCTCGGCCAGCTCTGCCGTGATGAGCGAACCGCCTTTGGCTGCCGACTCCACCACAATGACGGCATCGCTCATGCCGGCCACAATGCGGTTGCGGCTCACGAAGTTGTGACGGTCGGGATTGGTCCCGGTCGGAAACTCCGTCAGCAGGCCGCCCTCGGCCAACATATCGACGGCCGTCTTCCGATGGACAGCAGGATAGATGCGGTCAAGCCCGTGGGCCAGCACGCCTACGGTAGAGAGGCCGTTGGACAGAGCGGCCCGATGGGCATGCACGTCGATGCCATAGGCCAGGCCGCTGACAACAAGTACATCGGTACACAGGCTGGAAAGGTCGCGAAGGAAGTCGGCACAGAAGCGTTTCCCGTAGTCGGTGGCACGGCGCGTGCCCACCATGCTGACCACCCGCAAGCGGTTCAAATCGGCATTCCCCTTGAAATACAAGACGACAGGGGCATCCTCACATTCACGCAGACGCGAGGGATAGCGTTCGTCGGCCAGCGTCAGGCACTCCACCCGGTTTTTCTCGGCCCACTCCAGTTCCTGCTCAGCCTGGAGGAAGGCGGAAGGATTGTCGAGTGCGGTCACAACAGAAGCGTGGAACATATCAGGATAGCGCTCGGGCAGCTCCGTGCGGAGGCGGAACACCTCGGCCGCACTGCCCACGGTATCCACCAGCCGCTTGGCACCAATGTGCCCGATACCCGGACAAAGGGTCAGGGCGATGCTGCAAATTCGTTCGTCGGTATTCATGGTATTCAGATGTAAGCGTGGAAAGAAAGGTTCAATCGGTTGCAGGTGTCAGATAGGGCGCAAAGACACGGTCGAACAGTTCACTCTCGCTCAGCCGCCCGTTCACCACACAGACGGCCTCGACCACGCCCTTCAACGACACCTTGCCGTCGCTCTTGCGGAAGATGTCCTGATAGAAGACGTACTTGATGCCTTCCTTCTTCATGTAAAGCTTCGAAATGAACTCGTCGCCGCTCTTCAGCGGCGTCTTGAAGGCCATGCTGATGCGGGCCACTACAGGGTCGACACCCTGCTCGTGGAGGGCGGCGAAGCTGATGCCCACGGAGGTAAGGAACTCGTGGCGCGTATGCTCCAGGTAGTGCTGGTAGTTGGCGTTGTTCACAATGCCCTGCAGGTCGCACTCGTAGTCGCGCACCTTCATTTCCAGCTCGTAGATGTATTTTTCTGCCATATTATTAAAATTATTATCCTCGCTGATGTTCCACATCCAGCCCCTTGAAGCGCTTCAGCTCTTCGAGGCTGACCAGCTTGTAGAGCTTGTCGCTGGGGCGTATCTTCACGGACTTCATGGAGAAGTGTTCGCCCTTGTGGACGGTCTGGACGGGTTTCAGGTCGACACGGGCTTCCTCCAGTGTGACGTACTCGGCGCCGGTTGTGGGACCGGTGATGAGCAGCTTGTCGCCCACACTGACCTCGGCCGCCTCGACAAGGAACTCGGCCACACCGATGTTGGAGAAGTAACGGATGCCCTTGCCCACGTATATCTTGCGCTCCGTGGCCGCCGAACCATAGTTCTTCGTCCACTCGCCCAGACGCTGGCCCAAGTAGTAGCCGTCCCAGAAGCCGCGGTTGAAGACCGTAGCCAGGCGGCGGTTCCATTCTTCTATCTTCTCATCCGTGAACGTATTGTCCAGGTAGGCGCGGATGGCTTCCTTGTAGCACTCCACCACGGTGCGCACATACTCGGGACCGCGCGCACGGCCTTCTATCTTGAACACCCGCACGCCCGCATCCATCATCTTGTTCATGAAGTGGATGGTCTTCAGGTCCTTGGGCGACATGATGTACTGGTTGTCAATCTCCAGCTCGGCATCGGTCTCCTTGTCGCGCACGATGTAGGAGCGGCGGCACACCTGCATGCAGGCACCACGGTTGGCCGAGTTGTTCATCTGGTGGAGCGACAGGTAGCACTTGCCGCTGACGGCCATGCACAGGGCGCCGTGGCAGAACATCTCGATGCGGATGCGTTGGCCCGACGGGCCGCAGATATTCTCTTCGCAGATGTGGCGGTAGATTTCGGCTACCTGGTCCAAATTGAGTTCGCGCGCCAGCACCACTACGTCGGCAAACTGGGCATAGAAACGCAGGGCCTCCACGTTGCTGATGTTGAGCTGCGTGCTGAGGTGCACCTCCTGCCCTATCTCGCGGGCATAGGTCATCACGGCCACGTCGGCCGCGATGATGGCCGAGATGCCGGCCTCCTTGGCGGCACGCACGATGGTGCGCATCAGGGGGATGTCCTGGTCGTAGATGATAGTATTCACGGTGAGGTAGCTCTTCATGCCGTGCTCGTCGCACGTGCGGGCTATCTCGCGCAGGTCGTCGATGGTGAACGTGTTGGCCGAACGGGCACGCATGTTCAGGTTCTCGATGCCGAAGTAGATGGAGTCCGCTCTGGCCTGTATGGCGGCGGCCAGCGACTCGCGCGAGCCGACGGGGGCCATTATCTCAAAGTCTTTCAGTTCCATGTCTTTTTATCAGTTATGTGGCAAAGGTAGATATTTTTCCGTACTTTTGCAGCCTAAACGCAACAGAATATGAAGATAGCCAACATAGACCTGGGTCCGCGCCCCGTGCTCCTCGCCCCGATGGAGGACGTCACCGATCCCGCCTTCCGCCTGATGTGCAAGCGCTTCGGCGCCGACATGGTATATACCGAGTTCGTCTCGGCCGACGCCCTGATACGTTCCGTCAGCAAGACGGAGCAGAAGCTCAACATCAGCGACGAAGAACGCCCCGTAACCATCCAGATATACGGACGCGACACGGCCACGATGGTCGAAGCCGCCAAGATCGTGGAGCAGGCACGGCCCGACATCCTCGATATCAACTTCGGTTGCCCCGTGAAGCGCGTGGCGGGCAAGGGAGCCGGAGCAGGCATGCTCCAGAACATCCCGCTGATGCTGGAGATTACCCGCGCCGTGGTCGATGCGGTGAAGATTCCCGTCACCGTCAAGACCCGCCTCGGCTGGGATGCCGAGCACAAGGTCATCGTCACCCTGGCCGAACAACTTCAGGACTGCGGCATCAGCGCCCTGACCATCCACGGCCGCACCCGCGCGCAGATGTACACGGGCGAAGCCGACTGGACCCTCATCGGCGAGGTGAAGAAGAACCCGCGCATGCACATCCCCATCATCGGCAACGGCGACGTCACCACCCCGCAACGCGCCCTCGAGTGTTTCGAACGCTACGGCGTAGACGCCATCATGATAGGCCGTGCCAGCTTCGGGCGGCCATGGATATTCAAGGAAGTGAAGCACTACCTGGAAACGGGCGAACCGCTGCCCCCGCTCACGCCCGAATGGTGCATGGGCGTGCTCCGCCAGGAGGTGGAAGACAGCGTCAACCTGCTGGACGAACGCCGCGGCATCCTCCACGTGCGCCGCCACCTGGCCGCCAGCCCCCTGTTCAAGGGCCTGCCCAATTTCCGCGACACACGCATCGCCATGCTCCGCGCCGAGACGAAGGAAGAGCTCTATGCCATCTTCGACGAGATAGGGCGGAAGTTCTTCGGCCTCTGAGCCAAGCCGCCCGCTGAAAAGGTCGTATCTTTTGCCCCAGAAAAAGCAATGTTTTCCTGCAAAGAAAGCAATGTTTTGAGGCAAAAGATACGACCTTTTTTGATGGAAGAAAGCCGGTGCCCGAAGAAGGGAAGGCCGGCAAGGGAAGATGCCGTCAGCGAAACAAAGGCTGCGCAAACCAGCGCTTGAACATCCACGTGGTGAGCACATACAGCCCGAAAGCCGTGATGAAGCCCGCAATGGCGTCGATGAGGTAGTGCGCCTGGATATAGACCGTGGCACAGCAGAGCAGCACATAGAAAGGCATCAGGCAGGCAAAGAGCCGGCGGCTGCCTCGCCAGGCCATAATCATCAGGATGGTAGAGACACCCACGTGCGACGAAGGAAAGGCGGCCGTGGGACGTTCGCCCACCTGTTGCGAGCTTTCCACCAGGTTATAGAAGAACCCGTGCTCGTAGCCAGGCCCGGGCAGCAGCTCCTGGTTGTGGTTGAAGTAGTCGCCGATGGAGGGAAAGATGCCGTTCAGGGCATTCTCCATGCCAATGGCCGGGAAATAGAACTGAGGTCCTGCCACAGGCACGAAGATATAAACGAAGTAATAGAGGAAAAAAGAGGCGATAATGACGAACGACACCTTCTCCAACAGGTCGAAACGGTAGATGAAATACCACAATATCACGATCAGCATCATGGGATAGTAGAAGAAGTAGCCCAGATTGAGCGGCTCGCTCACCCACATGTAGGGCAGACGTTCGGCAAACCAAAGGGAAGGCTGCCCGCCGAAGAGCCACTGCTCGGCCGAAGCGAACACATGGTCGAGATTGGGGAAGAGGCGGTTGAACTCGTACGTGTCGGGATACCAGTAGGACAGGAGCGACATCTGTATCACCACCCGCACGAAAGCCGAGAACTTGCAGGGTGCCAGGCGGTAGAGATACATCAGCAGGAAGGTCATGGCAGCTATCAGCGCACGGTCGCCCAGCATCTTCAACGGATGGTCCATCCGCTGATACAGGAACAGTATCAGTATCGACGTGAGCAGGTTGTAGATGAGCGACACCTTCTCTCTCGCAAACAGACCCTTGCGGGTATCTACCATCTTGAATATATCTAAAGCCATCCTTCCTTCTTGTACCAGGCAATGGTCTCCGTCACGCCGCGGTCCAGGTCGTAGGCGGGCCGGTAGCCCAGCTCGCGGACGGCGGGCGCGATGTCGCACTGCCAGTTGCGTTGTTTCATTATATTATACTTGTCGCCGTTGAGCGTGCTGGTCGTCTTGCGCAAGGCAGCCCACCGTTCGGCCAGCAAAGATACGACTTTTAATAGAAACAACGGACACTTGATGCGAATAATCAGCGGATTACCCAGTTCGCGGCAAATCAGGTCGGAAAAAGTGCGGCTGGCATACACCTGCCCGTCCGACAGGAAGTAGGCACGCCCCGACACTTCGCGCTCGATGCCGAGGAAGACGGCCTGCACCACGTCCTTCACATACACGAAAGTCAGGTCCTGCCGCCGGTAGCCCACCGACAGATCCACGTGCCGTTTGATGGACTCGGCCATGAGATAGTAGTCGCGTTCGCGCGGCCCGTAGACGCCCGTGGGGCGGTAGATGACGCAAGGAAAGCCGTCCAGTCCCAACAGATAGCGTTCGGCCTTCAGCTTGCTCCGCCCGTAGGCCGTATTCGGTTGCGGCGTGTCGCTCTCGCGGATGGGCTCGTAGGTATCTTCGTGAACAGGGCCGAACACGCTCAGCGTGCTGATGAAGGCAAACTGGCGGGGCGTCATGCCGAGGCTGCGCAAGGTCTCGACCAGCGTCCGCGTCTGGCCGTAGTTCACGCGGTCGAAGTCGGCAGGGTCGATGCACTTGGTGACGCCTGCGCAATGCACCACATAGTCGAACGCTCCATGAGCTTCCCGATGGGCCTTGAGCTGCTCGCACAGGCGGTCGGCATGCGCAAAGTCCAGCTCCAGGAAGTGCAGCCCCGGCTCCTGCAGATACTTGCGGCTGCTCGACGCGCGGACGCCCGCCCACGTCTCGAAGCCACGGCGCAGGGCCTCTTCTACCAGAAAGCTGCCGATAAAGCCGCTGGCGCCCGTTATCAGGATACTCTGTTTCATGCTCTATCTATTTTACAGGTTCTACATGTATGTTGATGTAAGTCCGGCTTCCGAACTCACTCTTCAGACGGTTCTCAATGGCGGTAGCCGTACGGTGGGCCTCCTCCAGCGTTATTTGCCCATCCATGCGGATGTGCACCTCGATGGCATAGCTGCTGCCTATACGCCGCGTGCGCAGGTGATGTGGGGCGGTGACGCCGGGGAAAGAGAGGATTTCCTGCTTGATTTTCTCCTCGACCTCGGCGGGGAGCGACTTCTCAAGCAGCTCTTCGACACAGGGCACCAGCAGCTGGATGGCCACCTTCATGATGAACAGACTCACCACTACGGCCGCCAACGGGTCCAGTATGAGCCACCGCTCGCCCAGCAGGATGGCACCGCCGATGCCGACAGCCGTACCGATGGACGAGAGCGCGTCGCTCCGATGGTGCCAGGCATTGGCCACCACGGCCTGCGAATTCAGCCGGCGGCCTTTCAGCACGGTATATTGGTAGAGCAGCTCCTTGAAGAGGATGGATACCAGTGCCGCCCACAGGGCCAGCATGCCCGGCTCTTTCAGTTCGCCTCCCTGCCAGAAGTCCCAAATGGACGTGGCTCCGTTCCACAGGATGCCGAAGCCCACGAACAGCAGTACCAGGCCGATAATGGCCGTAGCCAGCGTCTCGTACTTGCCGTGACCGTAGTCGTGCCCCTCGTCTTCAGGCTTCGACGAGATGCGCACAAAGACAATGACGATGATGTCCGTCACAAAGTCGGACAACGAATGGACGGCATCGGCCAGCATGGCGGCACTATGCCCCAGGATGCCCGCCACAAACTTGAACACAAGCAGCAGCAGATTGACCACGCTGCCCACAAGGGTCACCCGATAGATACCGGCCTCGCGGGCCGCCTCTTCGGACTTTTCTTTTCTTTCTTTCATCTTACAAATTTATTTCTGAAAGGAGAAGCAAAGATACGACAAATCTGTTATCACTCTCCTTTTGGCCTGCAAATTCTGCACAAAGACAAGAATTTAGAGACAGTCTGAACTACCGAATGCAAAAGTTTGTTACCTTTGCAAGGGTTCATCCCGCCAAACCTGATAAAACAACCTACCATTATGGGAAAGAAAAAAGAAAAGAAAGAAAAGAAGGCCGGCAAACGCATGACCAAAAAGGAACTCGTAAAGGCTCTGCTCGACTTCTTCCACCAGAAACAGGGCGAAGTGCTGCCCCTGAAGTACATCTTCGACCAGCTTCACCTGACCACCCATCCGCTGAAAATGCTCTGCATGGACGTGCTCCACGAACTGCAGGACGACGACTACATCAACGAAACGGAAAAGAACAAATACAAACTCAACCTCCACGGTGTGGAGATGACGGGTATCTTCCAGCGCAAAAGCAACGGCAAGAACTCCTTCATCCCCGACGGCGGAGGCGACCCTATCTTCATTGCCGAACGCAACTCGGCCCACGCCATGGCCGGCGACCGCGTGAAGATAGCCTTCTATGCCAAACGTCGCGGACGCAGTGCCGAGGGTGAGGTCATCGAGATACTGGAGCGTTCCAACGACACCTTCGTGGGCACGCTCGAAGTGACCAAGTCGTATGCCTTCCTCGTCACCGAAAACCGCACGCTGGCCAACGACATTTTCATCCCCAAAGACAAACTGAAAGGCGGCAAGAGCGGCGACAAGGCCGTGGTGAAGGTCATCGAATGGCCCGACAAGGCCAAGAACCCCATCGGACAGGTCATCGACATCCTGGGCCGTGCGGGTGACAACACCACCGAGATGCACGCCATCCTGGCCGAATACGGCCTGCCCTACAGCTACCCGACAGCCGTGGAGAAGGCCGCCGAACGCATCCCCGACGAGATTCCCGCCGAAGAGATAGCCCGCCGCGAGGACTTCCGCTCCGTCACGACCTTCACCATCGACCCCAAGGACGCCAAGGACTTCGACGACGCCCTCTCCATCCGCCGCCTGAAGGACGGCTTGTGGGAAGTGGGCGTACACATTGCCGACGTGACCCACTACGTCAAGGAAGGCGGCCTCATCGACAAGGAAGCCGAGAAGCGCGCCACGTCGGTCTATCTCGTGGACCGCACCATCCCGATGCTGCCCGAACGCCTGTGCAACTACATCTGCTCCCTCCGCCCCGACGAGGAGAAACTGGCCTACTCCGTCGTCTTCCAGATGAACGACAAGGCCGAGGTGAAGGATGCCCGCGTGGTGCACACCGTCATCAAGAGCGACCGCCGCTTCACCTACGAAGAGGCCCAGCAGATTATCGAAACGGGCCAGGGCGACTACAAGGAGGAGGTCCTCGAGCTGGACCGCCTTGCCAAGATATTGCGCCAAAAGCGTTTTGCCGCCGGAGCCATCAACTTCGACCGCTACGAGGTGAAATTCGAGATAGACGAGAAAGGCAAACCCGTCAGCGTCTACTTCAAGGTGTCTAAGGACGCCAACAAGCTGGTCGAGGAGTTCATGCTGCTGGCCAACCGCACCGTAGCCGAAAAGATAGGCCGCGTGCCCAAGGGCAAGAAGGCCAAGGTGTTCCCCTACCGCATCCACGACCTGCCCGACCCCGAAAAGCTCGACACGCTGGCCCAGTTCATCGCCCGCTTCGGCTACAAGCTGCGCACCACGGGCACGAAGACCGACGTCTCCAAGTCCATCAACCACCTGCTGGACGACATACAGGGCAAGAAGGAGGAGAACCTCATCGAGACCGTCTCCATCCGCGCCATGCAGAAGGCACGCTACTCCGTGCACAACATCGGCCACTACGGTCTGGCCTTCGACTACTACACGCACTTCACTTCGCCCATCCGCCGCTATCCCGACATGATGGTACACCGCCTGCTTACCAAATATCTGGACGAGCACGGCCGCAGCGTCAGCGAGAAGAAGTACGAAGCCCTGTGCGAGCACTCCAGCGCCATGGAGCAGCTGGCCGCCAATGCCGAACGCGCCAGTGTGAAGTACAAGCAGGTGGAGTTCATGACCGAACGTCTCGGCCAGGTGTACGACGGTGTCATCTCGGGCGTCACCGAATGGGGCCTCTATGTGGAGCTGAACGAGAACAAGTGCGAGGGCATGATACCCATCCGCGACCTGGACGACGATTACTACGAGTTCGACGAAAAGAACTACTGCCTGCGCGGCCGCCGCAAGAACCGCACCTACAGTCTGGGCGACCCCATCACGGTGCGTGTAGCTCGTGCCAACCTCGAAAAGAAGCAACTGGACTTTGCCCTCGAAGCATAAGGAGATGCCACCGCGCCAAGGCGGGCGAAGCTGTATCCCCTATAAGGAAACGGTCGTTACCATTGAAGGGAACGACCGTTACCATTTAAAGGGAACGCCTGTTTCCTTCAAGGGGAACGGGCGTTTCCTACCATAAGAAACAGGCGTTTCCTGTGCGGGGAACTGGAGTTCCACCGCAGGAAACGCCTGCTTTATAGATGGTTCCTTATACGAACAGACTGATCAGTGTTTCAGCATCAGGCCGCGCGGACCACAGTTGGACACAGAGAACGGCAGGTCCATCGGACCGTCGGACACCGCTTTCGTGCTCAGGTAGGCACGCGTCTGCTTCGGACCCGGAATCATGGGGCTGTAGTCCAGCACGTGGCGCACGCGCAGACGCTGGTCGGCCGTAAATTCGTCCAGGTAGCTGTAGGCATAGTCCATGATGTTGTGCGAGGTGAACTCTTCGCCGGTGCGGCAGTTCGTACGCTTGAAGAGGCTCTCCCAGTCGAACGTGGCGGCATAGCCTTCCACACTCATCTGTTGGTAGATGCCCTGCACAAACGTCGTATAGTCCTGATAGTTATAGCTCGGCGTATCTCCGCAGAAATCCGTATCCATACATCCTACATTCGACTCGGAAAAGGCGTGGCGCAGGCCGAAGTAGTGTCCCAGCTCGTGGGCCAGCGTGATGCCGTCGTCCACCTGCTTGGTAATGATCTCCTTGTAGCTCTCGGGAGCATAAGGGGTGAGGGCATCGTCTACATTGCCCACGAAGGAGCTGTTGATGGACACGCCGCGCACGTAGGTGAGGTTGGCCAGCGTGATGTTCATGTCAGGCAATACATCGGTTCCCTCCATCGGATGGGAAGCCGTGGTGTAGGGGAAGGTGGAGATACCCAGAATGTTGCCCGAAGTGAAGCGGTATAACAGCACGTTGACATAGTCGTTGGGCTCCCACAGGAAGTGCACGTACTTACGCGTGTTGTCTTCCATGACGTCCGTAGGGTCGAGTTCGGCAGTCAGCCACTTCACGCGGTCGATACCCGGCTCCTTCAGCAGGTTGCCCTGCGGGTCGGTTTCGGCCAGGACGAACTCCATGTTCAGGTCTACCGCATTGGCGCCGCCCGCATTGCGGTACATGCGGTTCACGTCGTCAAGCATCGCATAGACCGACGATGCCGGAAGGTTTTGGGTAGAGTCGTTCTCGTCGGCATAGATGATGTGGAAGACGATGGGAATGCGGTATTTCAGTTCTTTTCCTTCTTCCAAGCCCTGCTGGCTGATGGTGATGACGTAATCGGCACCGAGCGAACTGACGGTCACCCGGCCCGTACGCGCCTCTCCCAGGTTGCCTTCCACTTCCACTACCAGCGTGTGGCTCAGCACACCTTCTTCCTTCGACACCTTGCACCAGTCGTTGTCACTGGTGGCGGTCCATTCGTTGTTGGTGGCAATCTCTATCTTGCAGAGGCCTCCTTCGTTGGAGATCTCCTTGAATTCGGTCTGCGAGAGTGTCAATGCAGGGTCGTCGTCGCTACAGCCGGCCATGAGCAGACAGAAGAACGACAACAGATATATCAGTTTAAGTTTCATGTTTTCTTGTTTAAAATGGATTGGGATATAGAGTTATTTCTTCACAGGACGGGCCACCGGCAGGTAGAATTCGCGGCCGAACTTCATCGGCTGGCCGACAACGGTCTGACGCACTTCGGACGGACGGTACGGAACCTGTGCCTGTTCGCCGCCTGCACGTTCAGCCGGAGTATCAATCTTCCGGTTGGGCAGTTTCAAAGCCTTGGTATCCGCATTGGCGCCTTCGATGATTTTCTTCAGCTCGTCGATGCTTCCCGCTTTTGACTGAATCAGCTGGCCGATGGACAGACGTTCTACCTTACTGTCAATGCCCTTATCGTCCTTAACGGACATGAAGCAGGAATAGCTGGCATTCCAGTCACTCAAGACATACGCATAATAATGTTGCTCGGCCGAAATGCTGGTCCAGTTAAAGGAAGTGTACAGTTCTATATCGCTCATCTGTTCGTAAATCTTGTCCACGAAGATGTACTTGGGGGCCTGAGTATTTTCTGAGGGCTCAAAGCGCATCACGACGATGGCACGCCCTGCCGTAGCTGCCGAATCACCAAAAATCTTGCCGGCTTCCTTGTCACCGTCGAAGTAGCCCAAACACTCACCCTTGATTTGTGCATCCGAGAATTGGGGAGCAGTGATGAACGACTTGTCGGCCTGTACGCGTGCCACCTTTCCCTCGTTGTCCAGCGCAAAGTAGCTCAGCGTATACGAGCGGCCCGGCACAAGATTCTTGTAGACGTTGCCGTAACGGGAACCCGGACGATAGTAGCTTTCATACAGGAAGGTGCTCATGGGCTTCTCGGGGTCGAAGCGCAGGCTTTCCTGGTAGGCCAGCTTCACTTCTTCCTCGATGGAAGCCTTGGCTTTGGCCTCGTTGTAGTCTTCGTCGGGCATCAGAAGGCTGGTATAGGGCAAAGTCTCGTCGGAAGGAAGGATGTTGAAGTCCACCTGATAGGGCGAAAGCGAATTGATGCTGTAAGTGAACGTCATCTGCGAGGGGTCGCCGTCCGACGGAGCGGCATTGAACTCGTAGCATTGCGGCTCGCTGACGATGCCCGTACCCACGTTGTAGGCAAAAGCCAGCACATAGTGCTTCACGCCGGGAGTCAGTGTGGCGGCAGGCGCTTCCTGTATGCCGCTCTTCACTACAAAGCCTACGAACGGGCCCTGCGATCTGACAAACTGCTCGGCAATCTGCATCGGAGTCATGTTCTTGGTCGTCTCGTCGTAAGGGTCGTAGCACCAGATGTAGGTTTGCTCCAAGTTTTCGGGCACAACCTTGATTTTGGCCGACGTGGCGGTTACATCCGTCACCTGGATGTCGAACTTCATGTCTATCATGCTGGTGTCGCCCTCCTTGGTGGTATAGACGTCCTTCTGAGGTTCGGACACGATGACGAAGGTCAAGGCGCCGTCCACTTCCACCGTCTTGAAGGCTGCTGCCATCCATACATACTCCGTCTTGCTCTGGAGGCCCGAGGCCGTCAGAGTCAGGTCGCCCTGGTGGAAAAGCTGTTGCAGAAGCTGGTCCACCACTTCGGGAGTGACACGACCGTCGGGAGCCAGCTGGGATACCCGATAGTTCATTTCTTCACTGAAGTAGGCATTCAGAATCTGCAAATCGTCCCATCCCATATCGGCCGCCTGCTGATACGTAGCCTTGGGGAAAGTGCAGAAATAGTAGTCCACTTCCTTATTGGACGGCTTCACGATGAACTCCGCAGCATTCGAGGTGGCCGTCGCCTGGATGTCAAACGAGCAATCCACCGACTCGGCAATGTCTGTCTGGAAGAACAGGTATTCGGCCTCTTCAGCCATGCGTGTCCCGTCCACGGCAAACGCCACCAGTTCGTAGATGCGCCCCGGCAACAGGTTCTCTATCTTGACGCTCTGGTCGCCTTTCAGGCTGATGGAAGCGACATACTGCTCGAAGGGGGTGCCTTTGTCTTCGGCCTGCTTCTTGAGGTCGTCCATCAGATAGGCAGGCAGTTCGCCCTTCGAAACGTGGTCGACCGTGTTCTTGTCCACATAAAGACACAGGTAAGGAATGTTGGCATCGGATGCCTTCACACTGAAGGAGAAGGTAGAAGTGGTAACTTCGCCTTCGGTCAGCGTCAGTACTTGCTTGCTAAGGTCCAGGTATGAGCTGTTGGCTTCCTCGTCGTCCTTACACGCACCAAAGGCGAACAGCACCAGCAAGCTGAATAGCGGGAAAAGGGTTTTGAATTTCATGTAACTTTTTTAATTTAATGATTTTTTATCAGAAAAAAAGTAAGTCTGCGCGCAATGACCCATCTCTCTCTCGTGAGGCCTGCAAACCTATAGACAAATCGGACACAAGCAAAGGAATTTGGCGAAAAAATGCGATTTGCTTTCAAAAAAGATTTCCACCCCGCTAGGCGCATTTAATTAAGGTATAAAAGTCCACACACAGATAAAAGCGTACACCGCCTGTCCGCCTGCTCACATAAGGCTTTCCACTCTTTCCGAAGAGCAGGAAAAGGATGTTGTTTACTATTTTCCCATGATATCGACACATTCTCCTTGTTTTTTACCCGCAAACCTGTAACTTTGCCGTAAAAACAGACACATGAAAACTATCAGCATCACAGATTCTCAAGAAATAGAAAAAATCATCCGCAGCTGCCCCTACTGCATGGTGGGCATCACCGACCAGGAAGGCCGTCCCTACGTCCTTCCCATGAACTTTGCATACGAGGAAGGCATCATCTACCTGCACTCCGGCCCCGAAGGCGGCAAACTTGAAATGGTCCGCCGGCATCCCGATGTGTGCATCACCTTCTGCGACGGACACGAACTGGTGTGGATGCACCAGCAGGTGGCCTGCTCGTACAGCATGAAGAGCCGCAGCGTCATCTGCCGCGGGCAGGTGGAGTTCGTGGACGACCTGGACGAGAAACGCCGCATCCTGACCCTCCTGATGAAGCACTACACCGACTATCCCTGCACCATGGGCGACCCGGCCGTGCGCAACGTACTGGTGTGGCGCATACGGGTAAAGGAAATGACCTGCAAATCCTTCGGATTGCGTCCGAGCGAGCTATAAATGAACAAGATGTAGGATATTTGGCAAGTTTTTGCTACCTTTGTTGCCACTTTGAACCATATATAAGGATATTCGGATGAGTCCATTCAATTTTACCCACATCTTGGCACGGACGGTAGACGAGCTTTCGGAAAGCGAATCCTACAAAGGCCTTTTCCACCAGCACACGGACGGCAACCCGCTCCCGTCGGGCAAGGTGTTGCAACAGATTGTCGAACTGACACGCGCCATCGTCTTCCCCGGCTACTTCGGCATATCGAACGTGAACAGCCGCACGGTGAAGTACCACATCGGTGTCTATGTAGAGCAATTGTTTGACCTGCTGGCCGAACAGATTCTGGCAGGCCTCTGCTTTGCCAACGACGAACAGGAAGATGGATGTTGCAGCGATCAGCTTCGCCAGTCGGCCGCCGAAAAGGCGGCGGGCTTCATCGCCACCCTGCCTGAAATGCGCCGCATCCTGGCCACCGACGTCGAAGCCGCGTACAACGGCGACCCCGCCGCCCACTCCTTCGGCGAAGTCATCTGCTGCTATCCGGCCATCCGCGCCATCAGCAACTACCGCATGGCCCACCAGCTGCTGTGCCTCGGCGTGCCCCTCATCCCCCGCATCATCACCGAAATGGCGCATAGCGAGACGGGCATCGACATCCATCCAGGCGCGCAGATTGGACATCACTTCACCATCGACCACGGCACAGGCGTGGTTATCGGCGAAACCTGCATCATCGGCAACAATGTCAAGCTCTACCAGGGCGTCACCTTGGGAGCCAAGAGCTTCCCGCTCGATGCCGACGGCAAGCCCATCAAGGGAATTCCCCGCCATCCCATTCTGGAAGACGACGTCATTGTCTACTCCAACGCCACCATCCTGGGGCGCATCACCGTGGGGCGCGGCGCTACCGTAGGCGGCAACATCTGGGTGACCGAAGATGTGCCCGCCGGCGCACGCATCGTGCAGACCAAAGCCAAGAAATGAAGGCACACGAAGGAAAGGAACACTGAAATCTGAATTCTGAAATCTGAAATAAATGGAAATGAACGAACAACCTTCTTTTGAGATGATAGCCAAGACCTTCCAAGGTCTGGAAGAAATACTGGCACAGGAACTGACGGAACTGGGTGCCGATAACATAGAGATAGGCCGGAGAATGGTATCTTTTACGGGCGACAAAGCAATGCTTTACAAAGCCAACTTCTGTCTGCGCACTGCCATCCGCATCCTGAAGCCGTTGAAGCACTTCACTGCCCACGACGCCGACGAGGTGTACAACGAGGTGAAGGCCATCCGCTGGGAAGACTATCTGACGACGGACAAGTCGTTTGCCGTGGATGCCGTCGTGTTCAGCGAAGAGTTCCGTCACAGCAAGTTCGTGTCCTACCGCGTGAAGGACGCCATCGTCGACTACTTCCGCGAGAAGACGGGCAAGCGACCCAACGTGCGCATCAACAAGCCCGATGTGCTGCTCAACATCCACATCGCCGAAAGCTCCTGCACCCTGTCGCTCGATTCGAGCGGCGAGTCACTCCACCGCCGCGGCTATCGCCAGGAAGCCGTCGAGGCTCCGCTGAACGAAGTGCTGGCCGCTGGCATGATTCTGATGACAGGATGGAGGGGAGAATGCGACCTCATTGACCCCATGTGCGGTTCGGGTACCATCCCCATAGAAGCAGCCCTCATCGCCCGCAACATCGCACCCGGCGTCTTCCGTCAGGAATTTGCCTTCGAGAAGTGGCCCGACTTCGACCGCGACCTCTTCGACGCCATCTACAACGACGACAGCCAGGAGCGTGAGTTCGCCCACAAGATATACGGCTACGACAACAATCCGAAGGCCAACGAGATAGCTACCCGCAATGTCAAGGCGGCCGGCGTCACGAAAGACATCGTCCTGAAGCTGCAACCCTTTCAGCAATTCGAGCAACCGAAGGAAAAATCCATCATCATCACCAACCCGCCCTACGGCGAACGCATCTCGACCAACGACCTGCTGGGTCTCTACGAGATGATAGGCGAACGCCTGAAACATGCCTTTACGGGCAATACTGCCTGGATTCTGTCCTACCGCGACGAGTGTTTCGACCAGATCGGTCTGAAAGCCAGTGCTCGCATTCCGCTCTTCAACGGCGCCCTGGAATGCCAGTTCCGCAAGTACGAAATCTTCGACGGCAAGTACAAGGACTTCCGCGCCGAAGGCGAAGAGCTGAAAAAAGAACAGCGTGAATCACGCCCTGCCGCCCGCAAAGACTCCAAGCCCCGCGAACGGCGCAGTTTCGGCGATGGCGAGAAGAAAGAGTTCAAGCCCCGGGGCGAACGGAGAGACTTCGCTCCGCGTGAAAAGAAGGAGTTCAAGAAAGACTTCAAGAGCGAACGCAAACCGCGTTCGGGCGAGTCGTACCCTGAAAGGAAAAGAAGAGAAAGAGATAAACAATAACGTTTCATAAGGCGGCAACGGAATTTCCATGGACGAACTGTCAGTCATAGAAAACAAGATATACGAAATCAGAGGACAGAAGGTAATGCTGGACTTTGACTTGGCTGAGATGTATGAGGTAGAAACAAAATATCTCAAGCGGATTGTCAGGAGAAACATGATACGTTTCCCTGAAGATTTCCTCTTCCAGCTCTCCAATGAAGAGCTTAACTCATTGACAATCAAATTGAGGTGCCAATTTGGCACCTCAAACAAAGGAGGATTGCGCTATGCTCCTTTTGCCTTTACAGAACAGGGCGTAGCCATGCTTTCCGGATTGCTGAACAGTCCCCGCGCCATCCAGGTCAACATCAATATCATGCGCGCCTTCGTCCGCATGAGACAATATCTGCTGACCCATGCTCCGAAACAGGAGTTGGAAGAGTTGCGCAAACGCATCGAGTATCTTGAAGAAGACATTTCATCCGACAGGGAGAATTACGAACAGCAGTTCGACGAACTGTTTTCCGCCTTTGCCCGCCTCAGCGCTACCATTCAGAGCAAAACGGCCCCATTGGGACGAGTGGAGGTGAAAGGCTTCCGAAAAGAAAGTAATGAAACAGATAATACCCATAACCCACAAGAATATGAAGATCATCAGTAAAGGCATCATCGCACTGCTGCTTGCCGTGCCCGCCTTATCAGGAACATCCATTATGGCACAAGAAACTGCAACGAACGAACTGAAATACCCCACACTGGAAGACCTCATCCCCGGCGGAGCAACCTACCGCTACGCCGAGAGCCTCTACGGCCTGCAGTGGTGGGGCGACCAGTGCATCAAGCCGGGCATCGACTCCCTCGTGGCCGTCAACCCCAAGAACGGCAAGGAGACATTGCTCACGACCCGTGAAAGCATCAACCAGGCACTCGAAGCCGAAAAGCTGGGCAAGCTGTCACACCTCTACAACGTACAGCTGCCGTGGGAAGACCAAACGAAACTCCTCATCGCCCTGCCCGGCCGATACATCACCTACGACTGGAAGGCAGGAAAGGCTACCAATGTCCTGACTTTTGACAAGCAGGCCGCCAACACGGACTATACCGTGGCAGGCGAACACGTGGCCTACACCCTGAAAAATAACCTCTACGTGGACAACAAGCAGGTGACCGACGAACCCGAAGGCATCGTCTGCGGACAGAGCGTTCACCGTAACGAGTTCGGCATCTCGAAAGGCACCTTCTGGAGCCCGAAAGGCACGCTGCTGGCCTTCTACCGCATGGACGAGTCGATGGTGACCCAATATCCGCTGGTAGACATCACCGCCCGCGTGGGTGAGGTGAACAACATCCGCTACCCCATGGCCGGCATGACGAGCCACAAGGTGCAGGTGGGCATCTACAACCCTGCCAACGGCAAGACCGTCTACCTGAACACGGGAGACCCCACCGACCGCTACTTCACCAACATCGCATGGGCACCCGACGAGAAGTCGCTCTTCCTCATCGAGCTGAACCGCGACCAGAACCACAGCAAGCTCTGCCAATACGACGTCGCGACGGGCAAGCTGATGCAGGTGCTCATCGAGGAGACGCATCCCAAGTATGTGGAGCCGCAGAACCCCATCCAGTTCCTGCCGTGGGATAGCAACAAGTTCATCTACCAAAGTCAATGCGACGGTTACAACCACCTCTATCTGTACGACCTGGAGCAACTTCACGCCATCCAGCCCCAGAAGCTCACCAAAGGAGAGGTAGAGAAACTGTGGAAGACTATCGAGAAGGCCGGAAAGGGAAAGACTCCCGCCGGAGCCGCAGGCGTACAGCTCACTTCGGGTGAATGGCTCGTACAGAGCATCCTGGGCTTCAACGCCAAGAAGAAGGAAGTCATTATCACCGCCACCAAAGAGTCGCCCCTGCAGAGCAATATATATAAGGTAAGCATTGCCAACGGCAAGCTGACTCCGATAGACAACGGTCAGGGTGTGCACAACGCGCAACTCTCTGCCTCGGGCACCTACCTGCTGGACAACTGGTCGGCCCCCGATGCACCTCGCGTCATCGACATCACATCCACTGCCAACGGCAAGGAGACCGTTCGCCTGCTCACCGCCGCCAATCCCTTCGAAGGCTTCAAGATGCCCAGCGTGGAAGTAGGTACCCTCAAGGCTGCCGACGGCAAGACCGACCTCTACTACCGCATCATCAAGCCCGCCGACTTCGACCCGACGAAGAAATATCCTGCAATTGTCTACGTCTACGGCGGCCCGCATGCCCAGATGATTGTCAACAACTGGAACTATGCCGCCCGCGGCTGGGACCTCTACATGGCCAACAAGGGCTACATCCTCTTTACCCTCGACAACCGAGGCAGTTCGAACCGCGGCCTGGAGTTTGAGAACTGCACCTTCCGTCACCTCGGCATCGAGGAAGGCAAAGACCAGGTGAAAGGCGTCGAGTTCCTCCAGTCGCTGCCCTACGTGGACGGCAACCGCATCGGCGTGCACGGCTGGAGCTTCGGCGGGCACATGACCACGGCCCTGATGCTGCGCTACCCCGACCTCTTCAAAGTAGGCGTGGCAGGCGGACCCGTCATCGACTGGAGCTACTACGAGGTGATGTACGGCGAACGCTACATGGACACTCCGCAGACCAACCCCGAAGGCTACAAGCAGTGCAACCTGAAGAATCTGGCTCCCAACCTCAAGGGCCATCTGATGATTATCCACGACGACCACGACGACACCTGCGTGCCCCAGCACACCCTCTCGTTCATGAAGGCCTGTGTGGACGCACGTACGTATCCCGACCTCTTCATCTACCCCGGCCACAAGCACAACGTGCTGGGCCGCGACCGCGTGCATCTGCACGAGAAGATAACAAGATACTTCGAAGACTATCTGTAAGAATAAACGACATAAATAGCATAAAGTCATGAAAATATTACTCTTAGGCTCGGGCGGCCGTGAACATGCCCTGGCATGGAAAATAGCCCAAAGCCCCAAAGTGGAGAAGCTCTACATCGTCCCGGGCAACGCAGGCACACACGCCGCCGGCGAGAACGTGGACATCAAGGCCACGGACTTCCCCGCCATCAAGGACTTCGTCCTGAAGAACGGAGTGGAAATGATTGTAGTAGGTCCCGAAGACCCGCTGGTGAAAGGCATCTATGACTACTTTGCCGAAGACGCCGAAACACGCCACATCGCCGTGATAGGCCCTACGAAGGCCGGAGCCACACTGGAAGGCAGCAAGGAGTTTGCCAAAGGCTTCATGCAGCGCCACGGCATCCCCACCGCCCGCTACAAGAGCATCACCGCCTCCAATCTGGAAGAAGGCCTCGCCTTCCTCGAAACCCTCGAAGCTCCCTACGTGCTGAAGGCCGACGGCCTCTGCGCCGGCAAGGGTGTGCTCATCCTGCCCACGCTGGACGAAGCCAAGCGCGAACTGAAGGAAATGCTGGGCGGCATGTTCGGCGACGCCAGTGCCACGGTGGTCATCGAGGAGTTCCTCAGCGGCATCGAGTGCTCCGTCTTCGTGCTGACCGACAGCAAGAACTACAAGGTGCTCCCCGTAGCCAAGGACTACAAGCGCATCGGCGAGGGCGACAAGGGCCTGAACACCGGCGGTATGGGCAGCGTGACACCCGTTCCCTTTGCCGACGATGCCTTCATGGAAAAAGTACGCACCCGCATCATCGAGCCCACCATCAACGGCCTCATCGAAGAGAACATCCTCTACAAGGGCTTCATCTTCCTGGGCCTTATCAACGTAAAGGGCGATCCGATGGTCATCGAATACAACGTCCGCATGGGCGACCCCGAGACGGAAAGCGTGATGCTGCGCATCCAGAGCGACCTGGTGGACCTGCTCGAAGGTGTACGCGACGGCAATCTGGACACCAAAGAGCTGGTTCTCGACCCACGTACGGCCGCCTGTGTGATGCTCGTCAGCGGCGGATACCCCGAAGCCTACGAGAAGGGCAAGGTGATGACCGGCTTGGAGCAGGCAGCCACCACGGACAGCATCCTCTTTCACGCCGGCACGGCACAGAAGGACGGTCAGGTAGTGACCAACGGCGGACGCGTCATTGCCGTCTGCTCGTACGGAAACAGCAAGGAAGAAGCCCTGCAGAAGAGCTATCAGGTGGCCGACCTGATTGACTTCGAGAAGAAATACTTCCGCCGCGACATCGGATTCGACCTGTAACAACCTGCAACCAATAAACCGAATGAGGAACCAACGGTTTCAAGGCAAAGTGACGGCAGGCAGGTTCACCCTGCCTGCCGCCATACTGATAACCATTATCTGTTGGATAGTGGCTGCTCCACTATACTCCCATGCAGAGATGCCCATGACGGCCCCCCAATGGCTCTGCAACCTGACAACCGAAACATTCCCCCATTGGCTTGTATTACTGATTAGTTTTGTTTTACACGGAGCCATCGCCTTCTTCCTCATCAACCTGAACAATACATTTGCGCTGATCCGCGTCAGAGCATCCATACAAAGCGCCATCTATTTCCTGCTGATAGGATCCTGTCCGTTTGCCCACGGAACGTTGTCCGGATTATTGTGTACGGTCTGCTATCTGATTGCGATACAATTATTATTTGCTAGTTATCGCAAAGAAAGAACTTCCAGCCAACTGTTCCATTCCTTCGCATTAGCAGGTATCGCAGGTATCATCGCTCCTCCGTATATGCTGCTGACTCCCATGCTTTGGATAGGAGCTTCCAGCTTCTATGCGCTGAATGCCAGGAGTCTGGCTGCCTCCGTTGTAGGTTTCGCCTTTCCCTGGTGGCTACTGTTGGGATATGCCACACTGACTGGGAATCTGACAGATTTTTTCCAACGCATCAGTGAAATACAGGTTTTCCAACCTATCGGCATGGGATTCGAAGCCATACCCGGAGTTTCCTTGCTGTTTCTGTTTCTACTTTTTACTGTCAGTGCTGTCCATTGCATCGTGGCCGGCTACGAGGATAAGATACGCACGCGTACCTATCTGTATTTCCTGTCATTCTTCGGCCTTTGTCTCTACATCTATGTTTTCCTGCAGCCTTTCCTGTTCGTCAGCTTCTGCCCGATACTGCTGTGCATCACCAGTATCCTGGCCGGCCATCTGTTTGCCCTGACCAACAACCGTCTGTCCAATGCATTCTTCATCTTCTCGCTGACAGGCACACTGGCTCTCTTCATTTTCAACCTGATATGGACGCTTTTGTAGATTCACTCATCCAACTGCTGATCGACTGGGGGTATGTGGGTCTGTTCCTGTCGGCCCTGCTGGCAGGCAGCATCCTGCCCTTCAGTTCCGAACTGGTGCTCGTCGCCCTGGTCAAACTGGGCCTGAGCCCGACACTCTGCGTGCTCTCCGCAGCCGTGGGCAACACTGTAGGCGGACTGACCTGCTACTACATGGGCCGCCTGGGCAAGACGGAGTGGATAGAGAAATATTTCAAGGTAAAGCGGGAGAAGGTGGACAGCATGATGCGCTTCCTCCAGGGCAAAGGTGCCCTGATGGCCTTCTTCGCCTTCCTCCCTTTCGTGGGCGAAGCCATTGCCATCGCGTTGGGATTCATGCGCAGTAACACTGCACTGACTACCCTCTCCATGTTTGCCGGCAAGCTGCTCCGCTACATAGCGATGTTGTGGGCCCTCCAAGGAGCCATTTCGGCAGCAGGTTTCTAACAACTCATTGAGAAAAAGCCATGCACAGAACCATCGAACTGACTCAGGACGGCAGCGCCACGCTCTACGTGCCCGAACTGGACGAACATTATCATTCGGTGAAGGGAGCCCGTACCGAGTCGCAGCACATCTTCATCGACATGGGACTGAAAGCCTCAACAGCCCCTGCACCGCGAATACTTGAAGCGGGCTTCGGTACCGGCCTCAACGCCCTGCTCACCCTGCAGGAAGCCGAACGAACCGGACGCTCCGTCCACTACACCGGCATCGAGCTCTATCCGCTGGCGTGGCCCGAGGTAGAGGCCCTTCACTACAGCGACGACCCGCGCCTGCGCCTCCTTCACGAAGCGCCGTGGGAAGAAGAAGTGCAGCTGACGCCCACCTTCCACCTGTTGAAGCTACGCCGCGACCTGAGCTGCTGGCAGGCCGACGACGAACACCCATCCCTACGTTGTGACCTCGTCTACTTCGATGCCTTTGCACCCGAAAAACAGCCTGCCCTGTGGACGCCCGAGGTCTTCCGTAACCTGTACCGTTGCCTCTCGTCAGGAGGCGTCCTCACCACCTACTGCGCCAAGGGAGCCGTGCGGCGCCTGTTGCAGCAGACGGGCTTCCGCACCGAACGCCTGCCCGGCCCGCCGGGAGGCAAACGCGAGATACTGCGGGCCACGAAACCCTGACCCACCGTCCCAAGCAGCCGGTAGGCGGTTCGGAAAGAAAAGAAGGATTCTTCGCCATAAATTGCCATATTCTTCTTATCTTTGCAATGTTTTACATTATTTAAAGGAATAGGAGTAAAGTTTACAGGATATGAAGAAGATATACGCCATAGGACTGCTGGCTCTGCTGCTGGCCGCCTGCAAGCCTGCCGGACAAAAGAAGAAGGCCGACGACGGCGACACGAAACCCGTCATCACCGTCACCATCGAACCGCTGCGCTACTTCACCGAAGCCATTGCCGGCGACCGCTTCGACGTGGTCAGCATGGTGCCTAAAGGCAGCAGCCCCGAAACCTATGACCCCACCCCCGCCCAACTGATGTCGCTCTCCAAGAGTACGGCCTATCTGCGCATCGGCTACATCGGCTTCGAACAGACGTGGATGGACAAGCTGACGGACAACGCTCCCCACTTGCAGGTGTTCGACACCTCACGGGGCATCGACCTCATCCTTCAGGACGGCCTGCCCGAAGAGCTGCACGAGGATGAGCCATACCACATCCACCAAGGTCCCGAACCCCACGTGTGGAACTCGCCCGCCAACGCCCGCATCATCGCGGCCAACATCCTGAAGGCCCTCAGCGCCCTTGACAGTCACCATCGCGACGACTACCTGGCCCGCTACGACAGCCTGTGTACCGTCATTGACCGCACCGACAGCCTCTGCCGCCAGATGCTGTCCCAGCCCGGAGCCGACCATGCCTTCATGATTTATCATCCCGCCCTCAGCTACTTCGCCCGCGACTACGGCCTGCTGCAGCTCTCCATCGAGGCGGAAGGCAAGGAACCCTCGCCCGCACACCTGAAGGAACTCATCAACGCCTGCAAGCAGGAAGACATCCACGTCATCTTCGTGCAGCCCGAGTTCGACCGCCGCAACGCCGAGCTCATCGCCCGGCAGACAGGCACCCGCGTCGTGGACATCAATCCCCTGGCCTACGACTGGGAGGCGGAGATGCTGAAAACAGCGCGTGAATTGGCAACGGACAATTGATAATGGACAACCATCCCCAAGCATCAATTTTTCCATTCTCCATTATCAATGATCCATTCCTATGACCCCTCTCATCGAAATACAGAACCTCAACGCCGGCTACGACGGCCGCACCGTGCTGCGCGACGTAGACCTCACCGTCTACGACCGCGACTTTCTGGGAATCATCGGCCCCAACGGAGGTGGTAAGACCACACTCATCAAGTGCATCCTCGGCCTGCTGAAGCCGCAGAGCGGCACCATCACCTTCCATCCGCAACGCCCGGCCGACGGACAGGCGTCGCTTACCATCGGCTACCTGCCCCAGTACACAGCCATCGACCGTAAGTTTCCCATCACCGTCCAGGAGGTCATCCTCTCGGGCCTCAGCAGCCGCAAGGGCCTCAGCGCACGCTTCACCGCCGACGAGCGCGACAAGGCCGCCCAGGTCATCGCCCGCATGGGGCTGGAGGGAATGGAGCAGAAGGCTATCGGCGCCCTGAGCGGCGGACAGCTGCAACGTGCCCTGCTGGGACGGGCCGTCGTTTCCGACCCCGAGGTCGTCATCCTCGACGAGCCTGCCACCTACCTGGACCGCCGCTTCGAGGCACGCCTCTACCAGCTGCTGGCCGAAATCAACCGCGACTGCGCCATCATCCTCGTGAGCCACGACATCGGCACCGTGCTCCAGCAGGTGAAGTCCATCGCCTGCGTCAACGAGACGCTGCACTACCACCCCGACACGGGCATCACGGGCGAGTGGCTGGAGCAAAACTTCAACTGTCCCATCGAGCTGCTGGGCCATGGCAACCTGCCCCACCGCATCCTGGGCAAGCACACCTCGTAGTCCACATCCCGAAAGCTCCGACCTCATGTCGAAAAGGAAGCAATGTTTTCCTCCAAAGAAAGCAATGTTTTGCATCAAAGAAAACAATGTTTTGGTGTAAAACATGGCCGCATTCTACACGCACATCCTTTAAGCTATCCTAATAATCAGCCCCATCGGCATGCTTTTCAGTACGAAATGCTTATATTTGCGACGTTTTTATAGAAACATCGCAGATTATAACGTTATATCTACACGCTGAATGAAACAGTACAAGTTCGTAAACAACCTCGTCGGTTGGATTACTTTCCTCATCGCGGCCACGGTCTACTGCCTGACCATCGAGCCGACCGCCAGTTTCTGGGACTGCCCGGAATTCATCACCACCGGTTATAAACTGGAAGTGGGACACCCGCCTGGAGCACCGTTCTTCATGCTCGTGGCCAACTTCTTCTCGCTCTTCGCCTCCGGCCCCTCGGAAGTGGCACGGATGGTGAACTATATGAGCGCGCTGATGAGCGGCGCCTGCATCCTGTTCCTCTTCTGGAGCATCACGCACCTGGTGCGCAAGCTGGTCATCAATGACGAAAACCACATCACCCGCGGACAGATGGTCACCATCATGGGCAGCGGACTGGTGGGTGCGCTGGCCTATACGTTCAGCGACACGTTCTGGTTCTCGGCCGTCGAGGGCGAGGTATACGCGTTCTCGTCGCTGTTCACCGCCATCGTGTTCTGGCTGATATTGAAGTGGGAAGACGTGGCCGACCAGCCTCACAGCGACCGCTGGCTCATCCTGATAGCCTACCTGACGGGACTTAGCATCGGCGTCCACCTGCTGAACCTGCTCTGCCTGCCCGCCATCGTGCTGGTTTACTACTATAAGAAGGTGCCCCACGCCAACGCGAAAGGCTCGCTGCTGGCACTCATCGGCTCTGCCGTACTGGTAGCTGTCGTGCTCTACGGCATCGTGCCGGGCATCGTGAAGGTAGGCGGATGGTTCGAACTGCTGTTCGTCAACACGCTGGGCATGCCGTTCAACACGGGCGTCATCGTCTACATCATTCTGCTGGCCGCCTGCCTCATCTGGGGTGTGTACGAAAGCTACACCGAGAAGGACAAGTTGCGCATGGCCCTCTCGTTCGTCCTGACCATCGCCATGCTGGGCATCCCGTTCTACGGACATGGAGCCAGCGCCGTGGTCATCGGTATCGTGGTCATCGCCCTGCTGTGGCTCTACCTCAGCCCGAAGATGCAGGCCCGCATGAAGGAGAAATACCGCGTCAGCGCCCGCACGCTGAACACCGCCCTGCTGTGCACCATGATGATGGTCATCGGCTACTCGTCGTACGCCCTCATCGTCATCCGCTCCACGGCCAACACGCCGATGGATCAGAACTCGCCCGAAGACATCTTCACGCTGGGTGAATACCTGGGCCGCGAGCAGTATGGCACGCGTCCGCTGTTCTACGGCCCGGCTTACACCTCGAAGGTGGCCCTCGACGTCAAGGACGGCTACTGCCAGCCGCGCATCTCGTACAACGGCACCAAGTTCATCCGCAAGGAGAAGGCTACGCCCGACGAGAAGGACTCGTACATCGAAATACCCGGACGCATTGAATACGAATATGCACAGAACATGCTCTTCCCCCGCATGTACAGCAGCCTGCACACGCAGCAATACGAAAGCTGGCAGGAAGTCAAAGGCTACGAAGTGCCCTACGACCAGTGCGGCGAGATGATTATGGTGAAGATGCCCACCCAGTGGGAGAACATCAAGTTCTTCTTCTCCTACCAGCTCAACTGGATGTACTGGCGCTACTTCATGTGGAACTTCGTGGGCCGTCAGAACGACCTGCAAGGCTTCGGCGAGATAGAGCACGGCAACTGGATTACGGGCATCGACTTCATCGACAACCTGCTGGTGGGCGACCAGACCCTGCTCCCCACCGAGCTCAAGGAGAACAAGGGACACAACGTATTCTACGGCCTGCCCCTGTTGCTGGGCATCATCGGTCTGCTGTGGCAGGCCTACCGCGGACAGAAGGGCATCCAGCAGTTCTGGATAGTCTTCTTCCTGTTCTTCATGACGGGCATCGCCATCGTGCTCTACCTCAACCAGACGCCCAGCCAGCCGCGTGAACGCGACTATGCCTACGCCGGTTCGTTCTACGCCTTCGCCATCTGGATCGGCATGGGTGTGGCCGGACTGATACAGTTGCTGAGCAAGTGGATGCGGGGCAAAGCTGCCGCCCAGGCCGAAACATCGGGCGAAGGCGCAGAAGCTTCCGAACTGAAACCCTCGCTGGCCGTTGCCCTCATCGTCTCCGTCGTCTGCCTGCTGGTACCCATCCAGATGGCCAGCCAGACTTGGGACGACCACGACCGCAGCGACCGCTACATGGCACGCGACTTCGGCGAGAACTACCTGATGTCCCTCCAAGAGAGCGGAAACCCCATCATCTATACCAACGGCGACAACGACACCTTCCCCCTGTGGTACAGCCAGGAGACCGAAGGCTGCCGCACAGACGCGCGTACCTGCAACCTGTCGTACCTCAACACCGACTGGTACATCGACCAGATGAAGCGTCCGGCCTACGACTCACCGTCGCTCCCCATCACCTGGGACCGCATGGACTACGTCGAAGGGACCAACGAATACATCCCCGTCCAGCCCGAGTACAAGAAGAACATCGACGCCCTCTATGCACAGGCTGAGAAGGAAGCGCTCGCAGGCAACCCCGAAGCCAAGATCAACGTGCAGAAGGAGTTCGGCGAGAATCCCTACGAACTGAAGAACATTCTGAAGTACTGGGTACGCAACAAGAACAAGGACCTGCAGGTTATCCCCACGGACAGCGTGGTCATCAAGGTGGACAAGGAAGCCGTACGCCGCAGCGGCATGCTGCTGCCGGGCGACTCCATCCCCGACTACATGCCCATCAAGCTCCGCACCAAGGACAACCAGGGCAACTACCACCCCAAGCGTGCGCTCTACAAGAACGAACTGATGATGCTCGAAATGCTGGCCGAAGCCAACTGGGAGCGTCCCATCTACATCGCCGTCAGCGTAGGTAACGAGAACCAGCTCGGCCTGGACAACTATTTCATCCAGGAAGGTCTGGCCTACCGCTTCACTCCCTTCGACACCAACAAGACCGGCGTGAAGATAGACAGCGAAAAGATGTACGACAACTTGATGAACAAGTTCAAGTTCGGTGGCATCGACAAACCCGGCATCTACATTGATGAGAACGCCATGCGCATGTGCTACTCGCACCGCCGCATCTTCTCGCAGCTCATTGGGCAACTGCTGGCCGAAGGCAAGAACGACAAGGCCCGTGCCGCTCTGGAATATGCTGAGAAGATGATTCCGGCCGAGAACGTGCCCTATGACTGGCAGAACGGATCTCTCCAGATGGCCGAAGCCTGGTACAAGCTGGGCGAAACCGAGAAAGGAGACCGCATTGCCCAGGCCCTTGCCGACAAGGCCGTAGAATACATGACCTGGTACATGAGCCTCGACGAGGGCCGTTTCATGATTTCCACCCAAGAGTACGAGTACCACTGGGTCCTGCTCAACGAGGAAGTCAAGAAGATGGAGCAATACAAGTCTCCGCTGGCCAAGACCTACCGGGCCAAGTTGGAAGAACTGTATGATATGTATGTAAACAGAATGAAATAAACGGTTAGCGGTGAGTGGTGAGTATTCCAGCAATTCACTACTCACCGTTAACCGCTAATCACTTACCGTTAACCACTACCACCGTGTTCATCGAGCAACCCCCCGAACTGTTCCGCAAACTCTACCCCAGTGCTCTGTGGCGGATGAATCCCGACGAGAAAGCCGTTTATCTGACTTTCGACGACGGTCCCATCCCCGTAGTAACCCCGTGGGTGCTCGACCTGCTGGACAAGCACGGCGTCAAAGCCACCTTCTTCATGGTGGGCGACAACATCCGCAAGCATCCCAAGGAGTTCCGCATGGTTGTGGAGCGCGGCCACCGCATCGGCAACCACACTTTCAACCACATCCGCGGCTTCAGCCGCAAATACTTCACCTCCTACAGCTATCTGGAGAATACGGAAGAGGCCAACGACTTCATGCTCTCCATCTGCGACCCCGAAACGACCGACAAGGCCCTCCGCCCCCTCCTGTTCCGTCCGCCACACGGCCACATGGGCTGGGCCCAATACATGGTCCTGAAACGGAAATACAAGATTGTGATGTGGGACCTCGTCACCCGCGACTACAGCAAGAAGCTCCGCGGTCCGCAAGTGCTGGCCAACGTCATGCGCTACGCCCGCAACGGCTCCATCATCACCTTCCACGACTCCCTCAAGTCGTGGGACAACGGCAATCTGCAATACGCCCTTCCCCGTGCCCTCAGCTTCCTGCAGGAAGAGGGGTATGCGTTCAAGGTGCTGTAAAAATATGTCAGGTGGGGAATAGTAGGATTACGTGTATTGATTTTTAATCCAACTAGTAAGCATATTATTATTCCTCAAATATTGACCACTGAGCTATATAAGCCTTTCTTTTAACATTACCTTGTCTATCTAATACATAAATATATCCATTACGATAATTCCCTGTAGAGTTACAAGAAGGCGTCCAAGTAATTATCCATTTATATACATCTAATTGAACAGGTGTATCGACCTTTTCACCTTTATCAATACTATTAATAGTTATCCAGTCAGCATCAGTACATATGATAGGTTTATCGTTTGCCTCAATAACAAAATTTTGAGAAATAGCATTACCATCACTAAGATGGAAATACCAGTTCTGCTCACTATCGGGCCAATTATTATATTCATTGTTACCACCAGAACCTCCAAAATAATAAATTTCACCTGGTGTATACTTATCTTTAGCTGCATAAAAATCCATAACTGTCGACATTTGAAAATTACGACCCATAAATCGGGCATTTAGCATTCGAATATACCGTTTGCCTTGAATATAATTTTCTGTATCCGGTAAATCTTCAACTGTCATACTAAATTCACGTTCTGGTAAATAATGCAAAAAATCAATTTTTCTACCATCTATAACAAGAAACTGATCGTAACACCTAAAAAACATATTTACACGATAAATAGGCATAGCATGCTGATTATAGTACATCCACGATTGATCTATTTTACCAGCAAATCCTTGAAAATACCAACCGCTCTGAAGATTCGTTATTTCATGATTAGTCCTAAATTCATCAGGTGAAATGAACAAATATTCATTATCATTATATAATTTGCTTACAACATACTCATCCCATTTTCCTGGATAAGATTCGCTTTGCAAATCATCCTCCCATTGTTCCTCTACCACTATCTTATTAGGATTATCCACTTCTACAGCACAATTATATACCAGTATACTATCATTATGAAAACCTAGATCTGTAATATCAGGATAAAAGAACTCTCCATTTATAAGTTCTCTATGATAAACAATACTTTCATTCCAATCACCAAAATTATATTCATATTTATCGAAACTACTTGGATCAGTTGCATCTATCAGGTTGCATCCTGCATGCAATTCTACCGGATGTCCAACATCCACAAACCTATCTGTAAAAATCTTTCCATTAGTGTAAATTCTTTCTCTTTCTACATGTGCATAATACAGCAAAGGCAAATTATCATGTGCTTCCTCCCATGTATACCCTGTACGGTAAATGACTGTATCGAGTACTGGTACATAAGCCGGTTGTTTTACAAGAATATTCTGACTGATACCTGTATCTTTACCGCGCAAAGTAATGGTTGCTTCACGCCCAAGTGTATCACTCTCATTGGGTTCGATGTTAAAACAAAGTTGCTTTTCCACCAAACCACGTGTACGGGCCTCTACGCGCTTAATCCAATCATCCGATATGCTGACCTCCAACTCCAGATTAGTCTGTACCTGAAAGTCCAGTTGATCGCCTTCAGCCTTCACTTCATATTCCTGTTGTGCCACGACAATGGCCCCTTTGTAAGCCTGGTAAATCCTTACAGTGTCTGCTATCGTACCATCCCCTTCACTGACAAATACAACCTCAGCCGTCCGCGCATCATAATTCTCGTTCGCAGCTACCGTGAAATAATGTGTATAGGCTGAAAAGGCACGGGTAGATGCCTCCGTAATCCAAGGAACATCGGGCATCACTACCTTATACGACGTATTGCTTTTCAGCTCCACCTGAATGGTTTCACCGTCGGAAGGTACTGTATATTCTTTCTGCGACAGCAGAATGGCTGGCTCACTGCCCGCCTGATAAACTGTAACTTCTTCTCTTAAGTCATTACCACGCAGGGTAATGACCGCCTGACGGACAGACACATCCGGATTTTCTGCCACTTGAAAGCTCAAGGTAGAAGTCGTAAGACCACGGGTAGAAGAAGATACAGCAGTCAGCCAACTCTTGGCCGATTCTTCTATCTCATAAGTTACAGTCACATTAGCCTGCAATTCAATACCGAAAGTTCCGCCCTCTGCATCCATTTCTACCTTATGAGAATTGACCAGCAAAGCATCCTTCTGCTTTTGTGTGACAGTAATGGTCTGCTGCGCATTCCCACAAGTCAGTAGAACAGCTGCATTCCTTTCGTCATACGATTCATTGGGCTGCGCACTAATCTGAAGCGTCACGGTACCCGCCCCTCCCTGTGTAGGAGAAACACTCAGCCAGTCCAGCGTGCGGGTTACGGCACTGACACTGGCTGTCCAATCACCCGAAGCCGTAAATGTCACGGTGGATGTACCACCGCCTGATCCTACCACAGGACGCACATCCACCTCACCTTCCATTTCAATGGAAGGCTCTTCAGGCGCCGAATTGTTTTCGGTATCACTACAACCCATATAAAGCCATCCTATTATAAATAAGAAAGCTGTCAAAATAAAGAATCTGTATTTCATACCCATCACTTTTATCTAAATAAACGACAGTGTATTTCCGTCTTCTCTGCAGACAGAAATACACTAGCCATTCAACCATCCTAACTTTTGATTATTCTTGCTTCTCCATTTCACCTTCCATACCTAAAAGCACCATATTCCAGCCTTGGAATGCCAGCCAAAGGGCAACCAATGATATCAAACCGACAATCATTCCTGTCAGCGGGAATAAATCGATGAAGGCCGCGATCAACAATACAATCATACTGAAACATAACTTTCCGGCACCATTCTGACCTTCGACACCCAAGGTAGCCGAACGCTTCATGGCACTATAACCCAAATATTCTACAACGAAAGCAATAATCAACAAAATACCGGCAATGATACCTCCCAACAATGGAATCCAACCGAACACTACGGCCACAAGACTCAGGATAACAGCAATCTTCAAACGTGATACACCCTTGACACCATCGGCATCCAGACTTTCCTTCAGCTTGGCCAAACCGATGAAATAGAGAATCAAACCAACCAAAGCTGCAACAGCCGTCAAGGTCGTATCACCGATACCATCATACACATGCAGCAGAATAGCCATCAAGATCAGATAAGCACCCTGGCTTCCCCAGTTCTTCCATTGTATATTGAGGCAGCTCTTGCTCATAAAGAGTGCTATCAACAAGGCTACCAGGCCCACGTAATCCAACCAAACAGGCATATTAGGAATCAGTGACAATAAAGCGACAAACAAACCGCCCCCCGCCAAAACCAAAAAAGGTACTGACAAGGAATTTCCCATTGCCTGATAAAAAGAAAACAGAGCTATTCCACCGAGCACAATGCCAACTAACTGACAGCAAAATACCGGAATATCAAAATCAGGAACACCCAATAAAGACCCCAAATCGGGCAACAAGGTGCATACAACCAACAACATACCAAACTGTAACTGCAAAAATTTTTGTTTCTTCACTTTCTCTTCCATGGCTATTTTTTTTAGCTAGTAAAAAGTTATCAGCATCTCTATTAAAAAGGAGCTCGCAAGTTTCAATCTTTATTCTGCCAAAAATAATGTTTTTTTATTAATATTCAAAAAAAACGAATAAAATAATTGCACAAGTTGATGGATTTTCGGAGATAATATCGCAATTTATCACGAACATGGCATCTGAACTTATAAAGACTTGTTTCTCAACGTTCCTAGACTATAAAAAAGAAGTGCTGGCCTATCTCTCGAAAGGACTCAGCACTTCTGAAATATCTGACCGGCTATTTCTCAGCGTCAATACCATCCAAACCTACCGCAAGCGTCTGATAGAAAAGCTGGAGGCCAAAAATGTAGCCGAATGGGTCTATAAAGGAAAAGGATTGTTTTAACAACTCTTTCCCTGAAAAGGAATCATATTACTGAACGCTCACCTCCAGCGGATTGCGGACCTTCTGCGCATAGGCAGATACGTAGGCATTCCAGGCGGCGGCATCCTTGATGTCGGCCTTGTCCCAACCGAAGCCCCAGTAATAGGTGTACTCCGAACCGGGTTCGTAGTCGCTGAAAGCCAGCACGTGTCCTTCGGCATTGCCGTGCTGCTTCTTCTCCTCGTCCGTGTACTTCACTACCTTGGCTTCCTTGACATTGGCGGGGAACACAGCACCTACAAAGATGTTACCATTACCTTCGCCTGTCGTGGGGTCCACATAAGTCATATAACCGTTTCCGGCATCGGTCACCACCGCACCGTCATCGTGCAGAACGATGCCTGTCACAACCGGCATAGCCTCCTGCAAACCGGCATAGACAACAAGTGTCTTGTTGAGGTGCGAACCGGCATCCAGCGTAATGACACGCGTCTCCACCACATTGCTGTCGCCCTTCACGGTCAGCGGATTGAACTCCAGCTTTACCGTAAAGCGCAAGGGACCGTTGTCCAATACCTCAAAATCCTTGTAGCACCAGGGATAGACAATCTCGCCGTCGGCCACCAGCGCAGCCACGCCCGCACCCAACGTCGGACCTACGGCATAACAGTCCATGCCATATCCGTGGTCTATATGATAGGAAATGGACTGCAACAGCTCCGAGGCGGCCTTCGGATCGGTTTTCCTCAGTTCCGCTGCCCGCGCACGGGTTTCCTTATCCAATTCCTTGGCATAGAAATCCTCCAGAACCGGTTCCGATGTTCCCCGTTTCAGGAACAGGTCGTAACCGAAACCGCGCTCACCCGTCTGCTGCAAGGCCGGACCGTAGGCACGGAAGGCCACAAGATCGTTCTCCCAAGCCATGTCGTCCAGACGTTCGGGATACTGACGGCCGCAGGTCTTCACCTCAACGGGCTGGGGCGTGCCTTCCTGAATGATATAGGAAGCCTTGCCGCCGGCAGCCACTGTGGCAGGGAAGATCACTTTGTCGTCATAGGTAATCTGATAGGGGACCTCCGTCCCTTCGGCATCGAGTACCACAATCTGTGCCGTGTCGGCCAACTGCAAGCGACGGGCAATTTCGTCCATGGACACCTCCACCATCTCGCCCGAACGTTCCATATCAAGCGGATTGCTGACAACGACCGTCATCGGACGGTTGTCCGCACAGGCCATCAGTACACTGGCAGCCAGGCAGGATAAAATCATTTTCTTCATAAACAGGTAAATAGAAAGATGTGTTTTCAGATAAAAAAGAAAAATGGATAATTGAAGCCGGAAGGCAATCCTTCCGCTCCAATTATCCATTGTATAAGGTATACCTAAACCAAAACAGGTTATTTAGGTTGTTTGCCAATGTATGCCAGGATACCGCCATCCACGTAGAGGATGTGGCCGTTTACGGCATTGGAAGCCTCAGAAGCGAGGAACACGGCAGGACCGGTCAGTTCCTGCGGGTCGAGCCAACGGCCGGCCGGAGTCTTGGCGCAAATGAACAGGTCGAACGGATGACGGCTGCCGTCGGGTTGCTTTTCACGCAACGGAGCAGTCTGCGGAGTGGCGATGTAGCCCGGGCCGATGCCGTTGCACTGGATGTTGTATTCGCCGTATTCGGAGCAGATGTTGCGGGTCAGCATCTTCAGACCACCCTTGGCAGCAGCATAAGCCGATACCGTCTCACGACCCAGCTCGGACATCATGGAGCAGATGTTGATGATCTTACCGTGTCTTCTCTGCATCATGCTGGGCAATACGGCCTTGGATACGATGAACGGAGCGTTCAGGTCGATGTCGATTACCTTACGGAACTCAGAAGCTGCCATCTCGTGCATCGGAACACGACGGATGATACCGGCATTGTTCACCAGAATGTCGATGGGGCCTACCTCTTTCTCAATCTGGGCAACCATGGCCTGTACGGCAGGTTCGTCCGTCACGTCGCATACGTAGCCGTGTACGGGGATACCTTTTTCTTTATAAGAAGCCAAACCTCTGTCTACCAACTCCTGATTGATGTCGTTGAAGCAGATTTTTGCACCCTGTTCTGCAAAGGCGGAAGCGATTGCAAAACCAATACCGTAGGAAGCACCTGTTACGAGGGCTACCTTACCTTCCAAAGAAAAATTCAAATAAGGATTCATAACGTTTAAATATTAGATTAAACTTAAGTTTTTTCAGTCTGTCGTCAGCGGAAAGTTCTGACAGACGCCTGTTCCTCAGGTATGGCCTGGCTTCCACCCGGCTGGTTTGTCTTCATGGCTCTCCTCTTCCGCCGCATCCGGAACAGGGCTACATGCCCTCCGTTTGCGTACACGATGCAAATGTAGCAAAAGAAAACGGACTCTGCTTACTTTTTTGTACGAATTATCTATTAATATTGTACAAAACGGGCAGAAAAAGGAGTTTGCCTGCCATGCAGAATCGAATGTATCAATTAAAGATTGATGTCCACTTCCACCGGGCAATGGTCTGAGCCGTAGATATCGGTATGTATCTTAGCGTCGGTGAGCTTTTCGCGCAGGCGGTCGGACACGAGGAAGTAGTCGATGCGCCAGCCGGCATTCTTCTCACGCGCACGGAAGCGGTAGGACCACCAAGAATAAATGTCGCGCTGGTCGGGGTAGAAGTAGCGGAAGGTATCGGTAAAGCCGCTCTCGAGCAGGGTGGTGAACTTGTCGCGCTCTTCGTCGGTGAAGCCTGCGTTGCGGCGGTTGGTCTTGGGGTTCTTCAGGTCGATTTCCTGATGGGCTACGTTCAGGTCGCCGCACACGATGACGGGTTTCTTCGTATTGAGTGCCAAGAGGTAAGCACGGAAGTCGTCTTCCCACGTCATGCGGTAGTCCAGACGGCGCAGCTCGTCCTGCGAGTTGGGCGTATAGACAGTGACGAGGTAGAAGTCCGGCATCTCCATCGTAATGACGCGTCCTTCCTTGTCATGGTGTTCGATGTCGATACCGAGGGTGACGTTCAGCGGCTGGTGGCGTGTATAGATGGCCGTGCCTGAATAACCTTTTTTCTCGGCGTAGTTCCAGTAGGAGGTGTAGCCGTCAAACTGCAGGTCCAGCTGGCCTTCCTGCATCTTGGTCTCTTGCAGGCAGAAAAAGTCGGCGTCGAGCCGTCGGAAAGCTTCGATGAAGCCCTTGTCTTTACAGGCGCGTAGCCCGTTCACATTCCAGGAGATAAATTTCATGTCTATCGTTTTGTTCTTTTCATTTATAGATGATGCATGGGCAAACATACGAAAAAAAACTCGTTTTTTAATGTGGAAGCCTGTAAAATATGGTACTGGAATTCGAGTAGGTGGAGGAAGTTGTCATCGTATGTCCTGAAATCAGGACAACCTGGTATGTTTCCTACCTGCCTTCCCCTTTTAAGGTAAACCCTTTCCCTCGTTAAGAAAGAACACTTCCCTCGTTAAGAGAGAACACTTCCCTCGTTAAGAGAGAACACTTCCCTCGTTAAGAGAGAACACTTCTCTCGTTAAGAGAGAACACTTCTCTCGTTAAGAGAAAGCACTTCTCTCGTTATGAGAAAAGGTTTCTCATTTTGTGAGAGTGGGGTAGAAACTCTTTTTGTTGATAATCAGGACTCTGTCTCGTGTCGGTAGATATGCTTGCTGTACACCAGTTCCGCATCAATACCGCTTGCGGGCGTTTCTTTTCGTCCATTCGCTTGCCGCAAAGGCGTTGCATGCCGTAGATATTGTCGCTATAGGACAAAATTATCAGTAATAGAAGTTTGTTTTTTAGTGCAACCGCATAAAAACAAGTTATTTTTCGTAAGTTTGCATAAAAGTCATTGAACAGAATGAGGCAACAAGAGATTTCTGAAGAGATAGTGGTTCGACTGAACAGGGGCGACATGAAGGCATTTGACGCTATTTACCATGCCTACTACCTCTACTTGTGCGCCGTCGTGACCTATTACGTGCATGACAGGAACGTGGCCGCCGAGCTGGTGAACGATGTCTTTGTCGGTGTATGGCGCAACAAGGAGCGCGTGGCCTGCCCGGTGTTGCCTTACTTGAAGCGGGCGGCCCAGAACGCGGCTGTCAGCTACTTGCGTTCCTCCCATTTTAACGAGAGATTGCTGACGGACCACGTGGAGGAAATCTATGCCTATCTGGAAAAGCGCATCATCGCTACGGACAATCCGCTACATGCCTTGGAAGACAGTGAGATGGATGCCCTCATCCGGGCGGAAGTGGAGAAACTGCCACCTCGATGCCGTGCCGTGTTCCAGGTCTGCCTCTATGAGGGCAAAAGTTATGCCGAAATAGCCGACGAACAGCAGCTCAGCGTGTCTACCGTAAGGGGGCAAATGCGCATTGCATTGAACAAGCTGCGCGAAGCCTTGGGCACGCCGTGTATGATTACGGTGCTGATGATGCTTCATGAGTGTTGGCAATGACGCCCCTGCCTCACACACCTGGGCAGAATGCGGCGGATGAGGCTTTCCGAGATAAAAATGCCTGGGTTACGCAAAAAAAATGCTTTTCTTTTAAACGTTTTTCTGTAGTCTGCGTATATAACTGTATATGGAAGACAAAAACAGCATGAATATAGAATCACGAATTGCGGATTTCCTTGCGGGACAATGTTCTGAAAAGGAACGGCAAGAGCTACAGACTTTGCTGGAGCGGGATGAGGAAGCGGCGCGGCTGATGCGGCGCATGTCGGCCGTGTGGGCCGTAGCTTCCCTGCCGGCTTTCGTCGGTAAGGAAGAAGAGAACCTGAGTAAAATCAAGCGGCAAGTTGCTTCAGAGAAACCGAAAGCCATGCGGATTTCCGGCCGGCGGAGGCGGATGGTGGCATGGCTCGCGACGGCCGCAGCCGTGGCACTGCTGCTGGTGAGCAACACCTTGTGGTATCATCACTCCGAGGAACTGACACGTGCCTACATGGCTGCGGAGACACCTTATGAAATCAAGGTGCCGGCAAGCTCGCGGACCAAGGTAACACTGCCGGACGGATCTGTCGTGACACTCAATGCAGGTTCTACGTTGAGATATGCCAGAAGCTTCGGCATTGACAATCGTAATATCTGGCTGGACGGAGAAGGACTCTTCGAGGTGGAGAAAGACAAGGAAAGACCTTTCACGGTCCATACGGAAGACGTGCAGGTACAGGTATTGGGAACAGTCTTTGACCTCTGCGCTTACAGTGGCGACGAGATGGTGACAGTGGCTCTGGTGGAAGGATGCATCGCCATGAAGACCCCTCGAGGCACGAGGCTGGAACTGAAGCCAGACGAGATGGCAAGTTATGACCGCCGGACGGGGAAAGTGGTGAAAGCCAGGACGGACGCGCGAAGAGTCGGTGACTGGACGGATGGCGGGTTGACCTTTGACAATACCCCATTTGAAGACATCGCCCGAAAACTGGAAAGAAAGTTCCAGCTGAAAATACACATTGGAAGTGAACGCCTGAAGAGAGAATGCTTCTCGGGATGCTTCGACCGCGATCAGGGACTGGACGACATCCTGCGGGAAATCAATGTGGACGGACGCTATACTTGGCACAGGAAGGATGGTACAATAACCATCATGGACAAAGCCAAACATTCATATTAACCATTAATCAACATTCCATGAAACTAAGAAAAATCGTCGTGGCGTTCCTGCTGGTTTGGGCAGGAAGCTCATGGGCGGGATTACCGCTGGAGGCCCAGGACCAGGGCCGGAAGTTCACCGTCAGGGTGGAAAACGTGACCATGAAGGAAGCTATTGAGGCAATCAAGGAAAAAGGTGATTATTCGTTCCTGATACGGAACAAGGACATCGACCTTACAAGAAAAGTTACGGTAGACGTCAATGAGGGCACCGTAGAAGAGATGTTGCGCCAGATGCTGGCAGACACCGACATACGCTATGAAGTGAACGGCAACCGTATCGTAGTGTTCCACTCGGCACCCACACAACAGGCGCGGGGTTCGTTCGTGCTGAAAGGTAAGGTCGTAGACGTACACGGTGAAGCCGTCATAGGTGCCAACATACGGGTGGTGGACGGCACGGGAGGTACCATTACGGACGTGGATGGCAACTTCAGCCTGGAGGTGAAGCCAGGTGACCGTATCACTGTTTCTTACATCGGCTACGCTTCGACGGAAATGGCCGTGGGCGATGGACAGCCTATCAGTGTGACGTTGCACGAGGACTCGCGCATGATAGATGAAGTGGTGGTCGTAGGCTACGGTGTACAGAAGAAAGCTAACCTGACAGGCGCAGTTAGCAGTGTGAAGATGGATGAGGTGCTGGGCAACCGTCCTGTCGTGTCGGTGAGCAACGCTTTGATGGGCGCCATGCCGGGTTTGCAGGTGACAGGTACCTCTGGACAACCAGGTTCGGAACTCTCTTTTAATATTCGTGGTACGAACAGTATCAATGGTGGTAGCCCGCTGGTGTTGGTGGACAACGTGGAGATGGACATCAATATGCTGGATCCGAATGACATCGAGTCGGTAACGGTGCTGAAGGATGCGGCAGCTTCGGCCATCTACGGTGCGCGGGCAGCCTTCGGTGTCATCTTGGTGACGACCAAGAAGGGCAGCGAGGACAAGCGGTTGACCATCAACTATTCGAATAACTTCTCGTTCAGTACACCGATGAACATGCCCAAGAAAGCAAGCCCTATGGAGACCGTGCAGGCTTACAAAGACATGGGTTGGAATGGCACATACCGCACGGGTGAGGACATCGATACGTGGCTGGGTTTCTTGGAAGAATACCGTCAGAACCCGGGCAGCTATCCGGAAGGATATGCCGAGGTGGACGGCATGCGCTACCAGCTGGCTGAGACTGATCTCTTCGATGACATGCTGGAGACGGGCTTCCAGCAGACGCATAACATAGCCGTGAGCGGCGGAACGAAAGGCTTGTCCTACCGCATGTCGGCCGGTATGGTGAGCCAGGACGGTGTGATGGTGACGAATAAGGACCGTTTCAAACGTTATAATATCTCGTCTTACATCCGTTCGGATGTCTATTCGTGGATTACGCCGGAGCTGGACATCAAGTACACCAATATGTCTTCTTCCATGCCCAACTCGTCGGCAGCCTATGGCATCTGGGGTGCGGCGGTGGCTTTCCCGTCCTACTTCCCGCTGGGCGAGGTAGAAACAAGCGACGGTGCCCTGTTGCCTGTCAACAGTCCGCGCAACCAGATCATGTTAGGAGCACCTAAACTGAACGACCGGGATAATGTCCGTATTTTTGGGAAGGTGACCATTACACCCTTCAAAGACCTGAAAATCATCGGCGAATATACGTTCAACCGGAAGGATAAGGAAAGTACGACCAATATCAACAAGTTTGACTATGCCAACGGCAACAGTAACTTCAGTCAGGAGACATCCACACCTAACTCAAGCTATGAGGTTGGCCGCGAAACGACTGACTATACCGCACTTAACTTTTACGGCACGTATGCCAAGACCTTCGGCAAGCATGATCTGACCGTCATGGGAGGCTTCAATCAGGAAAGCAGCTCTTACCATTACGTATGGGCACAACGCTTAGATATGATTAACGAAGACCTGCCGTCACTCTCGCAAGGCACAGGTGAATACAAGAACTCTGAAAGCTTCTCAGAATACAAGGTACGTGGCCTGTTCTACCGTATTAATTATGACTTTGCAGGCAAATACCTGATAGAGACCAACGGGCGCTATGATGGCTCGTCGAAGTTCCCGTCAGATAGCCGCTTTGGCTTCTTCCCTTCCGTATCGGCCGGATGGCGCGTCAGTGAGGAAGCGTTCATGGATTGGAGTGACTCTTTCCTTTCCAACCTGAAGTTGAGAGGGTCGTGGGGAAACATTGGTAACCAAAGCGTGGATCCCTACCAGTTTGTGCCTGCCATGAGCGCCGCCAATCCCAACTGGGTGGTGGACACGACCAAACCGACTACGCTGCAGCCGCCCGCATTGGTGAGCAACTCTTTCACCTGGGAGAAAGTGAGCACGCTGGACTTCGGCTTTGATCTGGGACTCTTCGACAACCGCCTGAATGCCACATTTGACTGGTATCGTCGCGATACGAAAGGTATGTTGGCGCCGGGCATGGAACTTCCTGGCGTATTGGGAGCCGATGCTCCGACTCAAAATACGGCCGATCTTCGTTCCAAAGGATGGGAAATCTCGGTAGACTGGAACGACCGCATAGGTGACTGGAGCTACTACGTGGGCTTCAACCTCTACGACTCGCGCACGCACATTACTAAATATAATAATGAGTCTCAGCTGCTGGGAGATAGATATTACCGTGAAGGCATGGAGTTGGGCGAAATCTGGGGATATGACACTGACCGTTTTTATACGGTGGACGATTTTGAAGAAGGCACGTTGCAGGCTGATCTCACGGGCGGCACCCTGAAACCGGGCATTCCCAAAGTGGAAGGATACAACCCTAATCCGGGCGATGTGCTCTATGTGGACTACAACGATGACGGCATCATCAACAACGGCGACAATACGGCGCTGAACTCCGGTGACATGCGCATTATCGGCAATAACACCCGCCGTTATCAGTACGGCATCCGCGGCGGCGCAAGTTGGAAAGGGATATCTCTCTCTTTCATTCTGCAAGGCGTGGGCAAGCGCGACCTTTGGATTATGAACGAATTGTTCTATCCGCAATATGACCCTTACAGCACTATCTTTAATACGCAGCTCGACTACTGGACCCCTGAACGTACGGATACGTATTTCCCGCGTCTCTATACGCAGGCAGCAGGCAACTCGGCTGCCAACCGCATGACGCAGACGCACTTCCTGCAAAACGGAGCTTACCTGACGATACGGAATATCAGCCTGTCATACACGTTCCCTAAACAATGGCTCAATCCTTGGGGCGTGCAAGGCTTGCAAGTGTTCTTCAGCGGTGAAAACCTCTTCACCTTCGATCACCTGCCGAAGGGGCTCGACCCCGAACGTTCGGCGGAGTATCGCGGTTTCAACTATCCGTACCTGCGCCAGTTCTCGTTTGGTATCAACCTGACTTTATAAACCCTAAAAAACGACAGACAGAATATGAAAAAATATATTATGAGCATAGGTATCTGCCTGTGCATGGCATCCTGCCTCAACGACGGCTTCCTGGACGTAGATCCCAAAGACAGACAGACGGAAGCCACCGCCTTCAGTACTTACGACAATTTCAAAACCTACGCTTGGGGGCTGTATAATATCTTCTATGGATATGGCAATGATCAAAATATGAACTATTTCGAGGATGAATATAATGCTGATAATATGATACGCGCCGTCAGCGGCTTCGAAAGTCAGTATGCCTACCAGACCGCACGAGTAGAAGCGACGGATACGGAACACTGGGATTACAAATATATCCGGAGGGCTAACCTGATGTTGGACAATATTGATGGCTCGTCTTTGACGGAGACGGAGAAAGAGCACTGGCGCAGCGTGGGCTACTTCTTCCGTGCCTACAAATATTTCATGATAATGTCCGATTTTGGTGATATCCCTTGGATAGAACATGTGCTGACAGATGAGAGTCCCGAGCTGTACGCTCCCCGTGATTCGCGCGACCTAGTGGCAAAGAACATTCTGGAAAATCTCCAGTATGCCGCACAACATATCAAAGCCGAAGGCGATGGGGAAAATACCATCAACGCCGATGTGGTGAACGCATTGATTTCCCGTTACGGCCTCTTTGAAGGCACTTGGCGGAAATATCACGGACTACAAGATGCGGAAACTTACCTTCGCGCTAGCGTAGAGGCTTCAGAAAAGGTGATGGCCAATTATACTACCCTGCATACGCCTTACGATGAGTTGTTCAATTCGGAAGATCTATCAGGAGTGGAAGGTATTATTCTTTACAAGAAATACGAGACTGCTCAATTGTGCCATGGCCTTACCCGTATGGTGCGTACTGGTGAATCGAAGATAGAGATGACCAAAGATGCTGTGGATAGCTATTTGTGCAGCAATGGTTTACCCATTGGCAATGTTAATAGTCAATATGGAGGTGACAAGGATGTCTATGCCCAGTTCACGGACAGAGATTATCGTCTTTACTTTACCGTATGCCCGCCTTATCGGGTAAACCTTACGGGCGCGGCGGCTACGTCTACCGGTTATGAGTTGACCGGAAATGCTCAAGATGAGCAGTTCATTAACCTTATGGCCCAAATCTCTGGCGAAACTTACCATCGCCTGCCCACACTCAACTTCAAGGGATTCTATGTGAAAGAGCAGCCTCACTTCACTTCCTATAACTGGAGTACGGCATGGAATGCTTCTGAAATGGGCTTCTGGATGTGGAAGTACTACAACATCCACACGGATTGCACCAACGCCACTGGTGTAAATACCACAGACGCACCCTTGTTCCGCCTAGGCGAAATCCTGCTGAACTATGCTGAAGCCAAGTGGGAACTGGGTGAGTTTGACAACAGCATAGCTGACTTGACCATTAATAAGCTGCGTCAGCGTGCCGGTGTGCAGCCGATGAACGTGGACGTCATTGGCGCCGATTTCGACCCGGCAAGAGATCCAGACGTGGATCCTGTCTTGTGGGAAATCCGCCGCGAACGTCGTGTTGAGTTGATGGGCGAAGGTTTCCGCTTCGATGACCTGCGGCGCTGGAAGAAAGGTGAGTACCTCAACAAGCAACCTCTCGGTGTCTACGTGGCTGATCCGTCTTACTACAACAATGCTGTGAAAGTCAATGCCGACGGTTACGCTTGGTTCTTCAACGAACCGTTAGGATGGCTGGACAAATATTACTTGCGTCCCATCCCGCTGAATCAGCAGGCGCTCAACCCACAACTGGGCCAAAATCCTGGCTGGGAGAACGAGAATTGATGTTTTTTCTTAATTTTATTACATCAATTTCTGAATGGCCATGAGCGTATTGAGACCATATACTCTGCTTTGCTCCGCCCTGCCGATGCTTTTTGCTTCGGCAGGGGCGGACGCCCAGGAACAACGTATGAATGTTCTCTTCCTGATGGCGGATGACATGCGCCCCGAGCTGGGCTGTTACGGAGTGGAAGAAGTCAAAACTCCCTATATAGACCGTTTGGCAGCCGAGGGAGTCGTCTTCCGCAACGCCTATTGCAACATCCCCGTGAGTGGCGCCTCGCGCGCCAGCTTGCTCACTGGTGTCTATCCCCGTTATCCGGATCGTTTCATTCACTTCTCTGCCCGTGCCAGTAAGGACTGCCCCGAAGCCATACCGATCTCCGGATGGTTTACCCGCCATGGCTACCATACTGTGTCCGATGGCAAAGTGTTCCATCACATTGAAGACCATGCTGATTCGTGGAGTGAGCCACCTTTCCGCACTCATCCGGATGGATATGACGTCTACTGGGCGGAATATAACCGTTGGGAGTTGTGGATGAACTCCGAATCGGGTCGTCACATCAATCCGCGTACTATGCGGGGACCTTTCTGCGAACAGGCTGAAGTGCCGGATACCGCTTACGATGATGGCAAGCTGGCTCTGCGCGCTATCCGCGACCTGACTCGGTTGAAAGACTGCGGAAAACCTTTCTTCTTGGCCTGCGGTTTTTGGAAACCCCATTTGCCGTTTAATGCTCCCAAAAAATATTGGGACCTTTATCCACCTGGATCTATATCGCCTGCTCCGGATCGCTTCCGTCCTGAAGGGCTGCCACACCAAGTGAAGAACTCTGGTGAAATCAATGCTTATGCTTGTGTGGGAGACCCGACGGACACGACTTTCCAGCAGCAGGTAAAGCGAGGTTACTACGCTTGCTTGAGCTATGTGGATGCCCAAATAGGCAAGGTTCTCGATGCCCTCGACTCATTGGGATTGGCAAACAATACCATTGTCGTACTGCTGGGCGACCATGGGTGGAACCTGGGTGAACACAACTTTATTGGGAAACATAACCTGATGGACCGCTCCACGCATGTGCCCCTCATTGTCCGTGTACCGGGTATGCAGAAAGGCGACTGTCGCTCCATGGTGGAATTTGTCGACCTTTACCCCACTTTGTGTGAACTGTGCGGCCTACCTATGCCCGACGGACAACTGGACGGCAAGAGCTTTGCCCAAGTATTTCAAGACCTGCAAGCGCCTACCAAGTCTTGCGTCTACATCCAGTGGGAAGGGGGTGATAACGCTGTGGACAACCGTTTCAGCTATGCGGTATGGATGAAAGACAGTTTGCGGGCGGCCCACATGCTCTTCGACCACCATATTGATCCGCAGGAAGACCGCAACCGGGCGGATTTGCCGCAATATGCCGATGATGTCAGACGTCTGTCTCGTTTCATCCGGCAAGTCAAAACTGAAAATATTCCTTGATATATAGTAATAAATAAATGTCTGCAAGAAGCCAATGTCATTCCGGCGAAAAGATGATGACTAAGTACTGACGAGTTCTAGAATAGGTGGCACCTATTCCTAAAAAAGGTGGCACCTATTTATAGAAAAGGTGGCACTGATTTCTACAGTCCTCCTATGCAATACTTTGCCGACTCCGTACCTTGACATGGCTAAGTCGCAGGATAGACGATGGAAAGTCCAGAAGAAGACTTGGCTTCATGCGGATATTCATTAGTAATATTTAATCCCTGCTCTCATGCGCATTTTTCATTTTCTCTTGGCTGCCTGGCTCCTGCTATCCGCCACAGCCTCAGCTCAGCGTCAGGACATCTTGCTGGACAATCAGTGGGATTTCCGTTTTTCGCATCAGGTAGAAGGCAAGACCATCCGTGTTGATTTGCCGCATACCTGGAACGCCCAGGACGCCCTTTCCGGCAAATTAGATTACAAACGCGGCATCGGTAACTACGAACGCCGTGTTTTCATTCGTCCCGAATGGGAAGGTAAACGCCTTTTCCTTCGCTTTGAGGGGGCGGGCAACGTGGCCGATGTTTTTATCAACCATCGTCACGTGGGTCAGCATATAGGTGGTTATGGTGCTTTTGTGTTCGAGATTACCGACCGGGTAATTTATGGGAAAGACAACTCCGTACTCGTGCGTGTCAATAATGCCGAACGCCTTGACGTGATGCCCCTCGTGGGGGACTTCAATATGTATGGCGGTCTCTACCGTGACGTTCATCTCATCGTCACCGATGAAGTCTGTATTTCTCCCCTCAACTACGGTTCGCCCGGCGTACGCTTGATGCAAGACAGCGTATCGCATGAGTATGCCGCTGTCCGCGCTTTGGTAGATCTTTCCAATGGCACGTCTCAACCGCAGAAGGTGGAACTGAAATTTTGCCTGAACGATGGCGGTAAAACGGTCCGTGAGCTTCGGAAAGAACTGACCCTGCCCGCAAACAGTACCGTTTGCGATACTTTGCGCTTCGATCTTGCCAATCCACACCTGTGGGATGGCCGGCGCGATCCCTTCCTCTATCAGACTGAAGTAACCCTCACACGGGGAGGTAGCATTACAGACTGCGTCATTCAGCCCTTGGGGTTGCGTTTCTTTCACATCGACCCTGACCGAGGCTTCTTCCTCAATGGACGACACATGCCCCTTTACGGTGTATGTCGCCATCAGGACCGTCCGGAGATAGGCAACGCCCTGCGCACTTGCCATCATGATGAAGACGCCGCCCTCATGTTTGAGATGGGTGTCAACGCCGTACGCCTGGCTCATTATCCGCAGGCTACGTATTTTTACGATCTCATGGACCGTTACGGCATTATTGTGTGGGCGGAAATTCCATTCGTGGGCCCCGGCGGGTATGCCGACAAAGGCTTTGTAGACCTGCCCGACTTCCGTGCTAACGGTAAAGAACAACTGAAAGAACTCATTCGCCAGCATGGCAACCATCCGTCCATTTGCGTATGGGGGCTTTTCAATGAACTGAAAGAGACTGGAGACAATCCTGTAGAATATGTTCGTGAACTTAACGACCTGGCTCATCGCGAAGACCCTACCCGTCTTACCGTCTCCGCCAGCAATCAGTCCCAAGGCAGCCTCAACTTTGTTACCGACGCCATAGCGTGGAACCGTTATGACGGTTGGTACGGAGGCACCCCTGCCGACTTGGGCCGCTGGCTTGACGAGACCCACGGCGACCATCCGCAGCTTTGTATTGCTATCAGTGAATACGGTGCTGGTGCCAGTGTCTACCATCAGCAAGATACTTTGGCCAAACCTCAACCTACTGGTACCTGGCATCCGGAGAACTGGCAGACTTATTATCACATAGAAAACTGGAAAACCATTTCTTCCCGGCCTTACTTGTGGAGTAGTTTCGTATGGAACATGTTTGACTTCGGAGCCGCCCATCGTCATGAAGGCGACCGCCCCGGCATCAATGACAAAGGTCTGGTCACTTTCGACCGCCGCACGCGCAAAGACGCTTTCTACTTCTACAAAGCCAACTGGCGTCCCGATGAGCCCATGCTCCATCTGGCCGAGAAGCGTTGCGTCCTTCGCACGCGTCCGCAGCAAACGTTCATGGCCTTCACCACTTGTTCTCAGGCGGAATTGTTTGTCAATGGGAAAAGCTATGGGAAAGTTGCGGCCGACGCATATGCCACTGTACGCTGGGAAGGCGTCACTCTGCAACCAGGCCTCAACGAAATACGGATAGAGGCATCCGCGGGCAAACGCCAGATCTTGACGGACAGCATGACTTGCACGTATCAGCCGCGCTGACAGTGTAGGTCCGATGAAAGACAAAGGAGGACGTGCCAAAATGAATGAGGGCACTTCCTCCTTTATTCGTTTTTTTCTGTAATTTTGCGGCCTGAAATTTTTAGCCAATATACAGAAATGATAAAGACCCTCAGTAAAAACGCCATTATCGGTTATCCGACCGGTGTCATCACCGGCATCACGTATGGATTGAACCCCTTGTTTGCTGTTCCGTTGATGAAGGACGGGGCTTCGATTGAGTCTATCCTGTTCTTCCGTTATGCTATTGCCGTGCTGTTGCTGGGGGCGTTCCTGCTGTTGCGCAGGCACAGTTTCCGGGTCACGTGGAAGCAGGCGTGCGTGTTGCTCGTGCTGGGTTTGCTTTATACGACCAGCAGCCTTACCTTGTTCGAGGCATACAGGTACATCGCTTCGGGGCTGGCTACGACCATCGTGTTCCTCTATCCTGTGCTTGTGGCCATTATCATGGTCTTCTTGCGGGTAGTTCCTTCATGGCCGGTATGGCTTTCCATTGTCTTGACGTTCGCGGGAGTGGTCATCATGACGCAGGGCGATTCGTCGCAGGCGGTTCATCCGGTGGGGCTTCTGCTTTCTTTCGCTTCGGCTTTGGTCTATGCGCTGTTCATTGTCATCATCAACCGCAGCAAGGTCATCGGGAATATTTCGAACAGCCTCCTCACGTTTTATGCGCTCTCGGTCGGCACGCTTGTCTTTTGGGGGAAGATTGCGCTGTCCGGCGCGGGGATAATGACCGGACTGACGGGGCACCTGGCCTGGCTGAACCTGGTGGGGCTGGCGGTGCTGCCCACCATCGTGTCCACCGCCACGCTGGCTGTGGCCACCCGAAACATCGGGGCGACCAAGGCATCGGTGCTCGGCGTCTTCGAGCCCGTCACGGCCATCCTGGTGGGGACGGTGGTCTTCGGCGAAGCGCTCACGACCAACATCGTCGTCGGCATTGTGATATCGATAGTCGCCATCACGTTCATGATTGCCATGACCAAGCGATAGGTTTCATTTTGACACTTTGACGCGCCGACCGCCTGAGAATCGCCTGTTTCGCCCCGAAGGACAGGCCGATGCAAAAGAACGAAGCGCGGACGGCCTTATCCGCTATGCTTCAACGCAATAGCGAAATCCTTACAAAAATTCTGGAAGAAAAACGGAGCGAAAAGCCGCCCTTTCAGGCTTTGGAAGTCCAAAAACGACGGCTCCGAAGCCCGAAAGCGGGGAAAACAATGCCTTTTCCCTCGGAAAACAATGCTTTTATCGAGGGAAAACATCCGATTTGTCGAGGGAAAACCTGCACGCTGCCGAGGGAAAACATACACGTTGCCCCGCTGAAACAGACGTTTTCCTGCCGAAAGACGGCGCAGGAGGGCCGTTTTCCCTTCCCGTTGGGACGGATGGAGAAAAGAGGGTGTCAGCCCAAAGCGTGTTTTCCTGTCACTTTGTGCCCGTTTCCGCCCGAAAGCATGACATGCTGAAAAACAAAAGCTCCGACATTCGCGGGGAACATCGGAGCCTTTGCTCGTTGGACTACCAGGATTCGAACCTGGACAAACAGAACCAAAACCTGTTGTGCTACCATTACACCATAGTCCAAACTTCAGGTGCTTTCTGTTAAAAAGCGGTGCAAAGATAGAGGTTTCGGTGATACTTTCCAAATATTCAACTGCTTTTTTGAGGCAGATAGCCGATTTTGTTTATCTTTAGATAAGCCAGGCTACACCTTGGAAGCAAAAAGCCGAAAACTTTGTTTTCGCTTTGCGCTTCTCTCGGTTTACACTATCTTTGCTCGTCAGAATAATACATCAATACCTTTTTAGAAAATGAAAAAATTGACATGTTCCCTGCTGCTAGGCCTCACGGCCGCGGCTTCGGCCTGGGCGGGCACTCCGCTCTGGATGCGCGACGTACGCATCTCGCCCGACGGCTCGCAGATCGCCTTCTGCTACAAGGGCGACCTCTACAAAGTGAATGCACAGGGAGGCGAAGCCGTAAGACTTACGTCGCAGGCCTCCTACGAATCGTCGCCCGTGTGGTCGCCCGACGGCCGTCAGATAGCCTTTGCCAGCGACCGCGAAGGCAATATGGACGTCTATGTGATGCCGGCCGACGGCGGAAGCGCACGACGCCTCACCTATAACTCGGCCTCGGAAGTGCCCACGGCTTTCTCGCCCGACGGCCAGAAGGTCTATTTCAACGCCGCCCTGCAAGACCCTGCTTCGAGCGCCCTCTTTCCCACCTCAGCCATGACGGAGCTCTATGCCGTACCCGTAACCGGCGGACGGACGGAGCAAGTATTAGCTACGCCTGCCGAGATGATCTGTTTCCTGAACGACGGTAAGGGGTCCTTCCTCTATCAGGACCGCAAGGGCTTCGAGGACGAATGGCGTAAGCACCACACGTCATCCGTCACGCGTGATATCTGGCGCTATGATGCCGCTACGGGCCGTCACACCAACCTGACCCATCGCGCTGGCGAGGACCGCAATCCCATCTTGTCGGACAACGGCACGGAGGTTTACTTCCTGAGCGAACGCGACAGAGGTTCGTTCAACGTGTGGCGCATGGGGCTGAACAACCCGCAGGCTGTACTGCCCGTCACTACCTTCAAGACCCACCCCGTTCGCTTCCTCTCGCAAGGCAAGGGTATCCTCTGCTATACCTACGACGGCGAGATCTATACGCAGACCGTGGGCGGCAAGCCGCAGAAGGTGAAAATCAGCCTGACGGAGGATGACGCCGACAACGTGGCCCGCCTCAGTTTCTCGAGCGGAGCTACCTCGGCCACACCTTCGGCTGACGGCGAACAGGTGGCCTTTATCGTCCGTGGTGAGGTATTCGTCACCTCGGCCGACTATGTCACCACCAAGCAGATTACCCATACCGCGGCAGCCGAAGCCGACGTCTGCTTTGCCCCCGACGGCCGTACCCTGGCCTACGCCAGCGAACGCGGAGGCAACTGGCAGCTCTACTTGGCCAAGATAGCCCGCAAGGAAGATCCCAACTTTGCCAACGCCACGCTGATAGACGAGGAAGTGCTGTTACCCTCCACGACTGTAGAGCGCACCATGCCCGCCTTCTCGCCCGACGGCAAGGAGCTGGCCTTCATCGAAGACCGCAACCGCCTGATGGTCCTTAATCTCGAGACGAAGAAGGTACGCCAGATTACCGACGGTTCCACCTGGTACAGCACCGCAGGCGGCTTCAACTACCGCTGGTCGCCCGATGGCAAGTGGTTCGCCCTCGAATTCATCGGCAACGGCCACGACCCCTATACCGACATCGGCCTGGTGAGTGCCGACGGCAAGGGCGAGATCTTCAACCTGACGGGTAGCGGTTATTTCAGTTCTTCGCCCCGCTGGGTGATGGAAGGCAACGCCATCCTCTTCAGCACCGACCGTTATGGTATGCGTAGCCATGCTTCGTGGGGCTCGCTGGAAGACGCCATGCTGGTGTTCCTCAATCAGGACGCCTACGACAAGTTCCGCCTGAGCAAGGAGGACTACGAACTCCAGAAGAAGGAGAAGGACGAAGCCGACAAGGACAAGAAGGAAGACAAGGACGCCGACAAGGATAAGAAGGACAAGAAAGACGGCGACAAGAAGGACGAAGTGAAGCCCATCGAGGTAGAGCTGGACGGCATCGAGGACCGCATCGTGCGCCTCACGCCCAACTCCTCGCGCCTGGGCGACGCCATCCTCTCGGCCGACGGCGAAAGCCTCTACTACATGTCGGCCTTCGAAGGGGGCTACGACCTCTGGAAGATGGACCTGCGCAAGCGCGACACCAAGCTGCTGAAGAAGATGGACGCCGGATGGGCCTCGCTCACGCTGGACAAGAAGGGCGACAACCTCTTCATCCTGAGCGGCCGCAGCATGCAGAAGATGAACACCAAGAGCGACAAGCTGGAACCCATTACCTACCGCGCCGAGATGAAGATGGACCTGGCCGAGGAGCGTGCCTACATGTTCGACCACGTGTACAAGCAGGAGAAGAAGCGCTTCTACAACCAGAACATGCACGGCGTGGACTGGGACAAGATGTCGGCCGCCTACCGCAAGTTCCTGCCCCACATCAACAACAACTACGACTTCGCCGAACTGCTGAGCGAATGGCTGGGCGAGCTGAACGTGTCGCACACGGGCGGACGCTACTATCCCTCGCTGGCCACTGACGCCACCGCCAGCCTGGGTCTGCTCTACAGCTGGACCGACCGCGGCCAGGGTCTGCTGATAGACGAAGTGGTGGAGAAAGGTCCCTTCGACACGGCCCGCTCCAAGGTAAAGGCCGGCGACCGCATTGAGAAAATCGACGGGCAGACGCTGGATGCCAAGACCGACATCAGCCAGCTGCTCAACGGCAAGGCGGGCCGCAAGACGCTCGTCTCCTTCTACAGCCCTGCCACAGGCGAACGTTGGGACGAAGTGGTGAAGCCCATCAGCAGCGGCGCATTGAACGGCCTGCTCTACCAGCGCTGGGTGAAGCAGCGCGCGGCCGACGTGGAGCGCTGGTCGGGCGGACGCCTGGGCTACGTACACATCCAGTCGATGGACGACGGCAGCTTCCGTACCATCTATTCGGATATTCTGGGCAAGTATAACAAGTGCGACGGCATCGTCATCGACACCCGCTTCAACGGCGGCGGACGCCTGCACGAAGACATCGAGGTGCTGTTCAGCGGCAAGAAGTACTTCACACAGGTGGTACGCGGACGCGAAGCCTGCGACATGCCCAGCCGCCGCTGGAACAAGCCCAGCATCATGCTGCAGTGCGAAGCCAACTACTCCAACGCCCACGGCACGCCCTGGGTGTACAGCCATCAGAAGCTGGGCAAGCTGGTCGGCGCGCCCGTACCCGGCACCATGACCAGCGTGTCGTGGGAAACGCTGCAAGACCGCTCGCTGGTATTCGGCATCCCCGTCGTAGGCTACCGCCTGCCCGACGGTTCCTACCTGGAGAACACCCAGCTGGAACCCGACATCCTGATACTCAACAGCCCCGAGAGCATTGTCAAGGGTGAAGACACGCAGCTCAAGACGGCTGTGGACGAACTGCTGAAGGAGATCGGCAAGTAAAACAAAAGCTTTCAGGCACGGATTGCACGGATTTTCACGGACAGACTTCATACGCTTGTCCGTGTTTTTCCGCGCAATCCGTGCCTGAAAAGTATCACCCCCTGACACAGTGCTTCCTGAGGTCGTGACACAGTGCTGCGTGAGGGTGCAACGAAGCACTGCATGAGGGGGTAACGAAGCACTTCGTCAGACCCTCAGGAAGCACTGCGTGAGGACGGCATGAACCGTACAAAAAAAGGAAGGCCCGTGGGGTCTTCCTTTCTTTATCTATAGAATGATGTATCCGCTTATTTCGCGATGATCAGATAATAGTTCTTCTTGCCGCGCTGAACCAGCAGATATTTGTCGTCCAGCAGGTCGGCAGTAGTGATTACCTGGTCGAAAGCCGTCAGCTTCTCTTTGTTCAGCGAAACGCCGCCACCTTGTACCAGCTTGCGCATCTCGCCTTTCGAAGCGAATACAGCCGCATTTTCGGTAAACAGGTCTACGGCCTTCACGCCGGCAGCCAGTGCGTCGCGCGACACTTCGAACTGAGGCACGCCTTCAAAGACGGACAACAGCGTCTTTTCGTCCAGTTTCTTCAACGCTTCGGACGTACCGCCGCCGAAGAGGATGGAAGAAGCCTCCACAGCCGCATTGTAGTCGTCCTCGGAGTGTACCATGATGGTCACTTCCTTGGCCAGACGTTTCTGGAGCGCGCGCAGGTGCGGAGCCTGACGGTGTTCTTCGATCAGCGCCTCGATTTCTTCCTTTCCGATGGAAGTGAAGATCTTGATGTATTTCTCGGCATCGGCATCGCTCACGTTCAGCCAGAACTGGTAGAACTTATAGGGAGATGTATAGTTGGGATCCAGCCAGATGTTTCCGCTCTCAGTCTTACCGAACTTACCGCCGTCGGCCTTCGTAATGAGCGGGCAGGTCAGCGCATATACCTCGCCGCCATTGGTACGGCGGATGAGCTCGGCACCCGTCGTAATGTTGCCCCACTGGTCGCTGCCGCCCATCTGGAGCTTGCAGTTCTTGGTCTCATACAGGTGGAGGAAGTCGTAACCCTGCAGCAGCTGGTAGGTGAACTCCGTGAACGAAAGTCCGTCGCGGGCCTCACCGTTCAGACGTTTCTGCACGCTGTCCTTGGCCATCATGTAGTTCACGGTGATGTGCTTACCCACCTCACGGGCGAAGTCGAGGAAGGTAAAGTCCTTCATCCAGTCGTAATTGTTCACCAGTTCGGCATGGTTGGGAGCATCGGAGTCAAAGTCCAGGAACTTGCTCAACTGCTTCTTGATGCACTCCTGATTGTGGCGCAGAGTCGCTTCGTCGAGCAGATTGCGCTCCTGCGACTTGCCCGAAGGGTCACCGATCATACCCGTAGCGCCACCGATCAGCGCCAGAGGCTTGTGGCCACAACGCTGGAAATGACGCAGAATCATCACACCGCACAAGTGTCCGATGTGCAAAGAATCGGCTGTAGGGTCGATACCCAGATAAGCCGTTACCATTTCTCCTTTGGACAATAACTCTTCCGTTCCCGGCATCATCGTGTGGAGCATGCCACGCCATCTTAATTCTTCTACAAAATTCATCGAATGATATATAGTTTAATGATTTATTTATAGTTATAACTGCCGCAAAAGTACGACCTTTCTTCGAAGATACAAAACTTAATGTCCAAAAAAGACACTCCGCACGTTGCGGGAAACCGTTTCCGTCAGTTCACCGCACGTCACACCGCGCACGAGGGCCGCCCGTTCGTACAGGTCGGCAATGGGCACGTCGCTCTCGTCCGTTTCCAGGAACAGGCGGTCGGCCGGCATCCGGCGCAAGGCTTCCTCCTGATAATGGGCGCCGAAAGACAGGTACAGGCCGTGGCGCACGAGGTCCTGGGCCAGTTGCGCCTTGCCGCGGAAGCCGTGGACAATCCAGGGCACACGGGGATGCAGCTCCCTCTTCAAGGCCAGCAGTTCGGCGGCAGCCTTCACCAGATGGAGCACCAGCGGCTTTCCTGCGGCTTCGGCCACACGGGCCTGATAGCAAAGCGCGTCTGTCTGGATATCCAAAGGCACTGCCACGAGCTTGTCCAATCCGGCTTCGCCCACCGCCAGCACGCGCGGATGGCGCACCAATCCCTCAAAATGTGCCTTGAACGCAGCATCCGTCCAGTCGTACACCTCCAGCCGCCAGGGATGAATGCCGACAGCATACCAACCATCCTCCTGCGGACAGAAAGCGTCGGGCTGGCAGCAGACAATGGCTTCGCCCGGTACGGACGGCAGCCGGTGGATATGGATGTCTATGGGATAAGGCTGCATGAAATCTTCGGTTTAAGGAACGGGATCATAGCCCGACCCTCCCCAGGGATGACAGCGCAGGATGCGCCTGACGGCCAGATAAAGTCCCTTGATGGGGCCGTGCTTCTTCAGCGCCTCGACAGCATACTGCGAGCACGTGGGCGTAAAACGGCAAGATGGGGGAGTCAGCGGGGAGATGCACCGCTGATAGAAGTAAATGGGGAGCAGCAGCAGGTATGTCAACACCTTTCTGATCATTCGGCAGACGGGGCCGGCTGACCGGCCGAAACCTTTTCGACAATACGCACCAGGGCGATTTTCATTTTTTCCGCTATCACCGTCGAATCAACCAGCTCGTCGGACAGATAGATAAAGGCAAGGGCCAGACGCAAATCCTTCTCCGCCAGGGCCTCCAGCAGAGGCTGTTTGTTCAGGCGGTAGGCCTCACGGATCTGCCGCTTCACGCGGTTGCGCTTCACGGCCCGCTTGAAGCGACGCTTGGACACGCTGACCAGCAGAGAAGCCTGCACGTCGAGTTCCTCTACCGGCAGCCACACTACCCGCAAAGGAAAAATAGAGAAGGAACGCGAGCCTCCCGCGAACAACTTCTCTATTATCTTTTTTCGGCTCAGCCTCTCGGGCTTACGTAAACGGTTCACTATTCCTTATTGTTCTCCTTGATAAACATGTCGAGCGCGGCAGTCATCGACGGAGCCTTCACACTGGGAGCTTCCAGGTCGAGACGCAGACCGGCATCGCGTACGGCCTGTGCCGTAGTCGACCCGAAGGTACCGATCTTGATATCCTTCTGCTCGAAGTTAGGGAAGTTCTTCTGCAAGGAAGATACTCCGGCCGGACTGAAGAACACCAGCATGTCGTAGTCGAAGACCTCACCCGGCTGGAAGTCGTTGCTCACCGTGCGATACATGACGGCCTCGTCATGCTGAATCTTGTTCTTGTCCAATGCGTTCTTGATTTCATCGGTATGCACGTCCGACATCGGCACCAGATACTTCTCGGTCTTGTGCTTCAGGATAGCCGGCAGCAAATCGTCGAACTTGCCTGTCTGTCCGAAGAAAATCTTACGCTTGCGATACTGCACATACTTCTGGATATAAAGGGCGATGGCCTCCGTTACACAGAAGTACTTCATCGTTTCGGGAATGGTCACACGCAACTCCGCACACAGATGGAAGAAATGGTCAATGGCATGACGGGAAGTGAAAATAACAGCCGTATGATCCAGAATAGAGATCTTCTGCTGTCTGAACTCTTTTGCTGAAACACTCTCCACTTTAATGAACGGGCGAAAATCTATTTTCACTCCGTATTTTTCTGCTATGTCGTAATATGGAGACTTTTCGGAGGCCGGCTTCGGCTGCGACACAAGCACTTTTTTAATTTTCAACGTCCTAAAAATTTATTGTTAAATAATCATTTAACTGCACCAAACCGCTGTACAACATCATACAGGGCATGATTTCAAGGGCACAAAAGTACAAAATTAAAAGCAAACTGCCGAACAAATTATAACAAAAAAGCTTTATCCACTTATAAAACATCAATATTTTAACCAATCCGAGTAAAACAAGCCCGATGATAACAGAAATTTGCAGCGACAGATGAAGGTAAACAATGACCAGAATGGACAGGAACAAACCAAAGCCCAAATAATAGAGAAGGGTTGAATAGGACTCCATCCAGAAAGAGACCGTATTCTTGTTGAAAAAAATCCATCCCAAGAAAGAGTAGAGCAACCATTTGACAAACAAATAGACGACACAAATGCCTACGTAAGCACCCAGCAGCCAAAATGAAGGAAAACGTTCTATCCACTCCGGCATCAGACTGCCCGAACAGACAAATAGAAACAATCCCGACAAGACGCACATCTGCAACAGCAACAACAACAGGTAACGCATGTCTGTACCGGTGGAAGTGGCAAAGATACTGGCACGCTCGCGATGCATGATGAAGTCGTGACCCAACTGCAACAGGAACTTGTGACTGTGCGACAAAACATAGGACGAGAGGAAGAAGCAACACAGCAGCACCAGCGCGACACAGTCGTCGCGCTCCGGCGAATAAGGCAACGGAATGCCCACATCGGCCGCCCCGGCCACCAAAGTCTGCAACCAAGCTCCCAACATCATCATAAAGCCGCAAACTTACGGATCGAAACGTCCCACAACGGAGTGGACTGTACCAGTTCCCAAGCCTCCTGTGCCGTACGGGCCACCCGCCAGATATCCATGTGACGGGCTCCCATGAAATGTTCTTCCGCCGCCCGACCGAACATCTCGAGCAAGGGATCATAGTAGCCCTTCACATTCAGGATGACAATGGGCTTCAGATATAGGCCCAGCTGTTTCCAGGTGATGACCTCGAGCAGCTCTTCCAACGTGCCGCATCCGCCGGGCAAAGCGATGACAGCATCGCTCAGGTCGGCCATCTTCTGCTTGCGCTCGTGCATGGTGTCCACCTCGATCAGCTCAGTCAGTCCCTTGTGGTGCCAGCCTTGCTCCACCATGAAGCGGGGAATGACACCCGTCACCCGGCCACCGGCAGCCAGCGCGGCGTCGGAAACGGCAGCCATCAGGCCCATGTTTCCGGCCCCGTTGACCACGCGGACACCCGAACGGGCCAGCAACGTTCCCAGCTCGCGGGCCGTCTCAAAATATATAGAATCTATCTTGGTGCTCGAAGCACTGTAGACGCAAACGGAGTTTATTTTGTTCATCTTGGCGATACGGATTGGTTTTGCAGGCAAAGGTACATGATTTCAGTCAGAAAAGCGCGCTTATGGACAAAAAAACGAGGAGGGCGTACCATCATTCACTCTGTCCTGGCACACCCTCCTCGCAGCTAACAGCCCTTTCGGATTAAAGTCCGAAAGCAGCCTTCACCTTATCGATATAGTCGAGCTTCTCCCACGTGAAGAGCTCTACCGTAACGTCCTTGTTGCCTTCGTAGCGGCTCTTGAAGTGCTTGGTCACCACCTGCGGCTCACGACCCATGTGACCGTAGGCAGCCGTTTCCTGATAAATAGGATTACGCAGCTTCAGACGGTCCTCGATAGCCTTGGGACGGAGGTCAAACAGCTCGTCAATCTTGCGGGCGATCTCGCCGTCGCTCATATTCACATGGCTGCGTCCGTACGTATTGACGTAGATATTGATGGGACGAGCCACACCGATGGCATAGCTCACCTGCACCAGTATCTCGTCGGCCACACCGGCAGCCACGAGGTTCTTGGCAATGTGGCGGGCGGCATAGGCAGCTGAACGGTCGACCTTCGAGGGGTCCTTGCCGGAGAAAGCACCACCTCCATGTGCACCCTTGCCACCGTAGGTATCAACAATGATTTTGCGCCCTGTCAGGCCGGTATCGCCATGAGGGCCGCCAATCACGAACTTGCCGGTGGGGTTGACATGGTACTTGATGTCGTCGTTGAACAGGGCTAGCACCTTCGGAGCATGGATGGAAGCGATGACACGCGGCATCAGCGTATTAATGACATCGTAACGGATAATGGCCAGCATCTCTTCATCGGCCTTCAGCTGTGCTTCCTCGGTATCGTCGGCCGGCTGGATGAAGTCGTCGTGCTGCGTGGAAACAACGATGGTATCGATGCGCACGGGCGTTCCGTTGTCGTCGTATTCGATGGTCACCTGACTCTTGGCATCGGGGCGCAGGTAGGTCATCTGCTTGCCTTCGCGACGGATGTCGGCCAGCACCTGGAGGATGCGGTGTGCCAGGTCGAGCGAGAGCGGCATGTAGTTTTCGGTCTCATTGGTAGCATAGCCAAACATCATACCCTGGTCGCCTGCACCCTGCTCCATGGGGTCCTGACGCTCCACACCGCGGTTGATGTCGGGGCTCTGCTCGTGGATGGCGCTCAGCACACCGCACGAATTGCTCTCAAACATGTATTCGCCTTTCGTATAGCCAATCTTCTTGATGACCTCGCGGGCAATGAGCTGGAGGTCTACGTAGGCCTTGGTCTTCACTTCACCGGCCAGCACCACCTGTCCCGTAGTCACCAGCGTTTCGCAAGCGACCTTCGAACTGGGGTCATAGGCCAGCAGTTTGTCAAGTACAGCGTCCGATATTTGGTCGGCCACTTTGTCGGGGTGTCCTTCAGACACCGATTCGGATGTAAACAAGTATCCCATTTCAATAACGATTAAGTAATTAATAAAACAAAGTTTGAATGGGAAAGTTCAGCGAGTAGAAGTATCGGCGCACAGGGCCGTACGTTTCAGAAAAGTATGTGTTTTAGCATTTTTTTCTGTGGTTGCAAGCTACTCAAATCTTTCCACATGGTTATTTCGGGCGCAAAGATACGAAGAAATCCCGTTCGGCGGCCATTCTTTAACGATATTTTTCCTTCAGCAGCCGATTCTCTCCTCCGAACTTTGCCACGAAGAACGGTCGTCCGTACCGAATTATACGACCTCGGGAGCTATTTCGGCCAGCGGCTGCATCACAAAATCGCGCAGGTGCATCAGCGGATGGGGCAGCGTCAGGCGGGGGTGGTTCAGGGTGACAGGCTCCCCTTCGGAGGTGAAGCAGAGCAGCAGGTCGATGTCGATGATGCGGTCGTGATACACGCCGTCCGCCGACTTGGCCGTGCGCCCCAGCTCGCGCTCGATGGCCTGGGTAGCATCCAATACCTGCAAGGGAGACAGCGGCGTCTCGACCCGGCAGGCGGCGTTCAGGAAGCTGTTGGCCGAATTGAAGCCCCAAGGGGCCGTTGCATAAAAAGCGGACAGGGAGGTGACTCTCCCTATCCGCTCTTCTATCTTCTGCACGGCATCGCGGAGGTTCTGCTCCTTGTTGCCGAGGTTGGTACCCAACCCTAAAAAGTACACAAATGAAGTATGAAGAATGAAGAATGATGAAGCATTTCCTTGCGATGCAGAGGCCATAGGGTTATCTATTTCTTCGCTCACAAACTCTTTCTCTGAGAATTCTTCATTCTTCATTCTTCGTTCTTCATTAGATCAGTTTACTTGTCCGTAATCAGCATGGCATCGCCATAGGTACCGAAGCGGTAGCCTTCCTTCAGAGCCACGTCGTAGGCGTTCATCACCTGCTCGTATCCGCCGAAAGCGGCCACAATCATCAGCAGCGTGGAGAGCGGCATGTGGAAGTTGGACACCATCGCATTGGCCACGGTGAAGTCGTAGGGCGGGAAGATGAACTTGTTCGTCCAGCCGTCGTAGGTCTTCAGATGGCCGTCGGTGCTGACGGTGCTCTCGATGGCACGCATCACCGTCGTACCTACCGCGCATACCTGCTTGTTCAGGTCCTTGGCACGGTTGACGATGTTGACGGCTTCCTGGTCCACAATCATCTGCTCGGAGTCGGTCTTGTGCTTCGTCAGGTCTTCCACGTCGATTTCACGGAAGTTGCCCAGGCCGGCATGCAGGGTGATGAACGCAAAGTCGATACCCTTGATCTCCATGCGCTTCATCAGCTCGCGGCTGAAGTGCAGGTTGGCCGTAGGAGCCGTTACGGCACCTTCGTGGCGGGCAAAGATGGACTGGAAGCGCTCGGCATCCTCGGGCTCCACGGGGCGGTTGATGATGCTGTGGGGCAGCGGCGTCTCGCCCAGGGCATAGAGGGCCTTCTTGAATTCGTCGTGCGGGCCGTCGTAGAGGAAACGCAGCGTACGTCCGCGCGAGGTGGTGTTGTCGATGACTTCGGCCACCATCGAGTCGTCGTCGCCGAAGTAGAGCTTGTTGCCGATACGTATCTTGCGGGCAGGGTCGACGAGCACGTCCCACAAGCGCAGTTCTTCATTCAGCTCGCGCAGCAGGAACACCTCGATGCGGGCACCGGTCTTCTCCTTGTTGCCATAAAGGCGGGCCGGGAAGACCTTGGTATCGTTGAAGACAAACACATCCTTGTCGTCGAAATACTCCAGTATATCCTTGAACACCCGATGTTCTATCTCCCCTGTCTTGCGGTGCAGCACCATCAGGCGCGACTCATCCCTGTACTTGGTGGGATGCAGAGCTATCCTGTCCTCAGGAAGCTTGAATTTGAATTGCGACAGTTTCATATCTTTCCTTTCTTTTCTATTTGGTTGTTTTTATTGTTCTTCTTCTGTTTCGGTCTCTATCTCCTGCGCGTCGATCCAGTCCCTGAAGTCAAGCGGATTGAGGCAGTCTTCTATGCGGACGTCTCCCACACGTGTACGCTCCAGGGCCGTCAGATGGGCACCGCTGTCCAGCGCCTCGCCGATGTCGCGGGCCAGGGCCCGGATGTAGGTACCCTTGCTGCACACCACGCGCACCTTTATCTCGGGCAGGTTGCACTCCAGCAGCTCTATCTCGTCGATGACCAGCAGCTTGGGCTTCAGCTCCACGTCCTCGCCCTTGCGTGCCAGGTCGTAGGCGCGCTTGCCGTTCACCATGCAGGCTGAGAAGGCAGGGGGTACCTGCTGTATCTCGCCGACAAAACGTTTCAGCGTCTCCTCCACCAGCTCGCGGGTGATGTGCTCCGTGGGATAGACGGCATCTATCTCGTGCTCCAGGTCGTAGGAAGGGGTTGTAGCGCCCAGCCGGATGGTGGCGATGTACTCCTTCGTGTGATACTGAAACTCTTCTATCCGCTTCGTTGCCTTACCTGTGCACACAATCATGACGCCCGTAGCCAGGGGGTCGAGCGTGCCGGCATGGCCCACTTTCAACTTCTTCACGCCCAGCCGCCGGCAGATGTGGTAGCGCACGTGGCCCACTACCTTGAACGATGTCCAGCCCAACGGCTTGTTCAGGTATAAGACTTCTCCTTTCTTAAAATTCATCATCTATCTTTATAAGACCTCCAGCGAATGTCCACACAGCAACATAATTATGATCAATCCTCCTACAATAATCCGATACCAGCCAAAAGCTTTGAATCCATATTTGGTAACAAAACTGATAAAGAATTTGATAGCCAATAATGCGACTATAAATGCAACCACGTTACCTATAAGCAAAGCAGACAAATTATTGACCAGAATCTCGGTTCCTCCATCCAAAAACAATTTCAAGACTTTATAAGCCGTTGCCGCAAACATTGTAGGGACAGCCAAAAAGAACGAAAACTCTGCTGCATCTTTACGCGTCAGCTTTTGGGACATACCACCTACAATCGTAGCCATAGAACGAGAGACTCCGGGTATCATCGCTATACACTGAAACAAACCGATAAAGAAGGCTCGCTTTTCCGTCACTTCCGTCTTCTCACTGCCCTTGGAGAAGATACGGTCACAAAATAGCATGAAAATGCCCCCTATCACAAGCATTACAGCTACAACTACCACACTTTCAAGCATCGCATCTATTTTGTCACTGAACAGAAAACCTAAAACAGCAGCCGGTATAAAAGCTACAAGTAACTTCCAATAAAAATCAAATTTATGCAGAAAGCGTTGTAGAGAAGACGCACCTTGCGGAGCAGGCGTATGGTTCAGACGAAAGAAACGCTTCCAATACAAACATACGACCGAAAGAATGGCGCCAAATTGTATAATTACAGTAAAAGCCTTCACAAACTCTGTGCTCTCCACTCCCAACATATTCTGTGTTATAATCATATGTCCAGTAGAAGAAACAGGCAAAAATTCCGTCAATCCTTCCACTACAGCAATAATTATTGCCTCCCATGTAGTCAAATCACCCATATTGTTTATCTATTCAATTTATGTTATTCTTCTTCTGAAACATTTTCATCCTTGGGGCGACGCAACACGCCATAAATCATGAACAGGAAGCCCACCAGGCACACTACAGGAGCTACCTTGATGCGGCGCACACTGAAGATATCGGGCTCGAAGTGCGTCGGCGTGGATGAAGGGCCCGTCATCAGCACAAAGCCGATGATGACCACCAGCATACCCACGGCCAGCAGAATGAAATTGGTCTTGTCGAAAGCAAACTTTTTCTTATCCATATCTCTATATTCAATTGTTTTTATTGTCCAACCTGTGTCAAATCCGATAAAGCGCACCGGCCTTCATGCGCAGATACTTGTTGACCGAAAAGAAGGCACAGAGCCACGTGATGAGCACGCCGAACGCCAGCACAGCCACCGACACCAGCAGCATGACTTCGGGCGTGATGACCTTGATCAGTTCGGGTTCCTGCTCCACCAGCCAGGTGGCCGCCGCCCACAACAGCCCGTCGGCCAGGCCGGCCGCGAGTACCCCTATCCAGAAGTTGCGGCGCAGGAACGGACGGCGGATGAAACTCCAGCTCGCCCCCACCAGCTTCATGGTGTGTATCAGGAAGCGCTTGGAGTAGATGCTCAGGCGTATCATGTTGTTGATCAGCGCGAAGGATATCATGGTCAGTATCACCGCCAGCCCCAGCAGCAGGAAGCTGATCTTGCGGATGTTGTCGTTCACCGCGTCTACCAGCTCCTTCTGGTAGAGCACGTCCTGTATATCGGTGTTCTTCCGTATCTGCTTCTCGATTTTGGCGATGCTGTCCGCGTTGGCGTAGTCGGACTTCAGCTTCACCTCGATGGAGGCTGAGAAGGGGTTGTAGCCCAGAAACTCCTGCGGGTCGGTACCCATCGCCTCGGTCTGTTCCTCAAGGGCCTGCTTCTTGGAGATGTATTCGGTGCTCTTCACGAACGGCTCACCGTTCAGGCTCTTCTGCAGGCGCAGGATGTCGCGCTCCTTCATGTCGTCGCTGATGACGATGGAGAAGTTGATGTTCTCCTTGACATACACCGACAGGTTGCGGGCGGCCAGCACGAAGAACACGACCAGGCCCAGCAGCAGCAACACCAGCGTGGTGCTGATGCACGAGGTGACGAACTGCATGTCGAACAACGGCGACTGGGGAGAGGTGGGTCTGGATTTCATAATTTCTTCTTTCTGAATACGTAAATCATGGAACTGCTGCGGTCCTTGCGCACCAGCGAGCTCAGCCAGGCCAGTGTGCCCGTCAGCAGGCCGCGCACGAAGGGGCACGAACGGCGCATGTGGCGCTCGGTGAGCATCGACACGTAGAAGGCATCGAACGGCATGGGGTAGCGGGCCGACAGGATGAAGCCGTGCTTCGAGGCCAGCTGCTGCATGGTGGCGGGCGTGAAGTGCCACAGGTGGCGGGGCACATCGTAGGCGGCCCAGTAGGCACCATACTTGCGGGCGTCGTAGGACGAGCAGTTGGGCACGGCCACGATGAGCACACCCTTGTCGGTGAGCAGGCGGCGCAGCGTCTCCCACGTCTCGTTCAGATGCTCCAGATGCTCCATCACGTGCCACAGGGTAATGACGTCGAAGCTGTCGTCGGCATAGCTGCCCAGCTCCGTGTCGGGGCGTACCTGCAGGCCGAAGTGGGCGAGGGCAAACTCACGGGCGGGGGCACTCTTCTCCACCGCCTCCACCTGCCAGCCCAGCCGCTGCATGGTGTCGGCAAAGTAGCCCGTCCCCGTCCCGATGTCCAGCAGGCGGCCTTCGCGGCGGTGTGCCTCGCTGCTCACCAGCCGTGCCTTGCGCTTCAGCATGTAGCGGCGCACCCAGTGGTACACCCGGTTCATCAGCCCCTTGCGGGTATCCGAATGCGAGATGTAGTCGGGCGTCTCGTAGTAGCGGCCTATCTCCGCCTCCACGGGGAAGTCCTGGGTGAACAGGAAGCCGCAGTCGGCACAACGGCACAGGTGGAACGCCTCACCCGTGGCATAATGGTCCACGCACGTCAGCGTTCGCTCCAGATGGGTTCCGCCACACAACGGACAGGTTTTTATAGTGAGTGTATTCATCGACAATTCCGGCCTAAGGCGGCGCATCCGCGAACAGCCGGGACACAGCACACCTAAATTTGGTGCAAAATAACAAATAAAAAGTGATTTACAGGCCGTTTGTTAAGGAGATTTAAGACATGCGCGTGCCCGAAGAACGCTTCCGGGCAGCCTCCGCGCCGCAGTGCTCCGCGACGTTCCCATGCAGTGCTTCCTGACCCTCTGACGAAGTGCTTCGTCACCCCCTCAGGAAGTGCTTCGTGACACCCTCAGGAAGCACTGTGTCGCACCCTCACGAAGCACCGTGTCGCAGGGGCCCGTCGGGAAGCCTCCGGCAGCCTCCACCGCCCCACCGCAGGAAAAGCATGGCTTTCCTCACTGGAAAACATTGCTTTCTTTGCCCCGAAACATTGCTTCTTCGGAGGGAAAACATACTTTGTTCGGAGGCGGAACATCGGCGCATTTGGGGCAAGGCAATGCCGCCCGACGGACAGAAACCGCCCCAAAGTGTCCGCCAAAAGCGGACACTTGTTCGATATCGGACACGAGCGGCAATACAATAAACACTGATTTTCAATCGTTTATAGTTTTGGCACGGCATTTGAATATCTATAGGCGGATGGACGCCCCAGAAAAAAAGAAGCCCGACGGTGCAACTTTTCCTTCCGCGGACAACGTCTAACCAATAGAACGAACATTGAAAACAAGAACCCTTTAAAAGAACAACATTATGAAAACTATGAACGTATTCAAAGCATTGGCATTCGCCGCCCTCACCCTGGTAAGTATCCTCAACACCCAAGCCCTGGCACAGGAGAACTTCATCACCAACGAAGAAGTGAAGAACAACCTCGTCGTATCGAAGACCATCTACAAGCAGGACGGCAACTATCTGTACAACCACCTGCACTACGAGTTTGCCTACGACGACCAGAACCGCCTCGTCAGCAAGACGGCCACCAAATGGGACGGCACGGCAGACAAGTGGGTCCCCTACTTCCAGATGACCTACCGCTACGAGGTCGGTGAAGTGGTGATGAGCTACGCCCTCTGGAACGAAGCAGACCAGAGCTACAACAAAGACGTAAAGCAGACCATCTACGAGCTGGACAAAGACAACGTACCCGTAGCCTGCCGCCAGGCAACGGAAGCCCCCGCGCTGATGGCCGAACGCCGCTGAACGGCCGACGGCGACTGTTAAACTCGCCCCATCGTTTCCGGGGAGCGGCAAAATGGTGTACTTTTGCATCCAGCTAACCCCTTAGAACCCGCACCCACATGAAGACAACGGCTCCGTTCCTCGGAAACGAACGCACCCCGTCCGGCAGAATGGACGAGATAGACTACCTGAAATGCGTCTGCATCCTGCTGATGGTAGTCTTCCACCTGGCCTACATCGGCGACAAGTATCCCTACGCCAAGCTGGTGGTCTATACCTTCCACATGCCTGTCTTCCTGCTCATCTCGGGCTACCTGACCCACATCGGCAAGCCAGCCAGGCAGTTCCTGCGGAAATATCTGTGGATTTTCATCCCCTATGCCGTGATGGAGACGGGCTATGCGGTGGCTTCCAGCCTGCTACCCGTTCGCCAGGGGCTGGAGGAACTGAGCCTGCCGGCCGTGGTCGAGGCGCTCTTCGTCTCGCCCGTGGGTCCTTACTGGTACCTGCACACGCTGATGCTCTGCGCCCTGCTCTACTACGCCGTCTTCCGCCTGGTGCGGGGGCAGACCATTACCCGCTTCATCCTCCTCGGACTCTGCTTCTACGGGCTGGCACGCCTGCATCTGCTGGCCTTCGAGAACGCCGCCTACTTCCTGGGCGGATGCATACTGGCACAGAGCGGCGTACTGCTGAACCGCTTCTTCCGTCCGTCGCTATGGGCCGCCGCACCGCTCATCCTGCTGTGCGCCGTGCCCGAAAACCTGTCGCGCGGCACGCTGGCCGGAGTCCTCATCACCTATCTGGCCGCCTGTCTGCTGCTCCGCTTCTATCCCCTGCTGACGCCCCGCCTCCGCCGGGGCAGCCTGTACATCGGACGCCACACGCTGGCCATCCTGCTCTTTTCGCCTATCTTCACCATGCTGGCCAAGGGCTACCTGCCCCTGCTGGCCTTCGACCCTACGGGCATGCTGTTCCTGACGACAGCCACCGCCCTGGCTGTGGGCGGCAGCCTCGTCATCGAACAAGCTATTTACCGGTTGGGGCTTTCGCGCTATTTCTTCGGGAAATAAAGACTACTTACGGCCTGCTGCAAAGAACTTCCACACCAGCGCACTGCACGCAGCACCCACAAACGGAGCTACGATGAAGAGCCACAGCTGCGAAAGTGCCTGTCCGCCTTCGAGCAAAGCGGGACCGATGCTTCGGGCCGGATTGACCGACGTGCCTGTAATGGGAATGCAGACGATGTGGATGAGTACCAGCGTCAAGCCAATGGCCAGGCCGGCCAGATTGCCCGCACCGCCCTTTTCGTCGGTCGAGCCAAGCACTACCAGCACAAAGATAAAGGTGAACACGGCTTCGGCAATGAATGCCTGCCCCGTCTCGCCCGGATCGAACGTATTGGAGCCGGTGGTTGTAGGTCCGTCGAATCCGCCCGACGACACCAGCAACGCCAGTATGAACGAACCGATAAGGGCGCCCACTACCTGAAAAATCATGTACATCGAAGCATCCCGGCTGCTCATGCGTCCCGACATCCACACTCCCAGCGTAATGGCAGGGTTGATGTGGCATCCCGAAATACTTCCAATCGTATAGGCCATGGCCACTACGGACAAGCCGAAAGCCAGGGCTACTCCCAAAGTTCCTACTCCGGCACCCACGGTGTCGGCTGCATTACCTGCGAATACGGCGCTGCCGCATCCCATCAAGACAAGCACCATCGTGCCTATCATCTCTGCCAGATACTTCCTCATACACTTCGATTTTAAGGGTTAGACATATCTTTCCAAGAATAAATCCCTTAAATATAAGCATTTTCCTGATAAACAGATTCAGGCGGGATGCACTTTAACATTCCGCATTTTCCGATTTGTAATGAATTATAACCAGGCAAGAGGAATAATGGAGGAAACAGGCTGGAAAGCCTTTTTAGAGGAAGATGTTTCTATGTTTGAAACATTGGGGGCTTATGTTTGAAACATAGACCCCGAATGTTTGAAACATAAGCCCCCTGGGATTGAAACCCATCTTTTCACGGCTTCGGGACCCACGGCCCGAGGAACCGCTTATTTGTAAAGTTTGTTCATTGAGCTACTTCTTCGCCCAACAGCGTGGCCGAGCTGGAGCCAGTGATGCGCACCGTCACCAAGTCGCCCACGCGGTGCGTACCACGGTCGAACACCACCACGCGGTTCTGCTCCGTGCGTCCGAAGAGCTGGTCGCGGCTGCGCTTCGACACGCCCTCGACCAGCACCTCGTAGGTCTTGCCCACACAACGGGCGTTGGCTTCGGCCGAGAGGCGGTTCTGCAAGGCGATGATTTCGTTCAGACGGCGGATTTTCACCTCCTCGGGAATGTCGTCGGGCAGGTGCTTGGAGGCATAGGTACCGGGGCGCTCGCTGTACTTGAACATGAAGGCGGAGTCGTAGGCACACTCCTCCATCAGCGAAAGCGACTGCTGGTGGTCTTCCTCTGTCTCGCTGTGGAAGCCGCTGAAGATGTCGGTCGAAAGGCCGCAGTCGGGAATGATGCGGCGGATGGCGGCCACACGCTCCAGGTACCACTCGCGGTCGTACTTGCGGTTCATCAGCTTCAGGATGCGGCTGCTACCGCTCTGCACGGGCAGGTGGATGTGGCGGCACACGTTGGGCTCTTCGGCGATGACGTGCAGCGTCTCGTCGCTCATGTCCTTGGGATGCGAGGTGGTGAAGCGGATACGCATCGAAGGAGCAGCCTGTGCCACGGTGCGCAGCAGCATGGGGAAGGTGACGACTTCGCCGTCGGGTCGCTCGAAGCGGTAGGAGTTGACGTTCTGCCCCAGCAGGGTCACTTCCTTGTAGCCTTTCTGCTGCAGGTCGGCCACCTCGCGCAGGATGCTTTCCACGTCGCGGCTGCGCTCACGTCCGCGGGTGTAGGGCACGATGCAATAGGTGCAGAAGTTATTGCACCCGCGCATGATGGACACGAAGCCCGAGATATGGTTGCCGCAGATGCGCGAGGGGATGACGTCGCGATAAGTTTCCGTGGTCGAAAGCTCCACGTTGATGGCCTTCTCGCCCGCCTCGACGGAGGCAATCAGCTCGGGCAACGTCAGGTAGGCGTCGGGGCCTACCACGAGATCCACGTGATGGTGGGCGATGAGGTCGTCCTTCACGCGCTCGGCCATGCAGCCCAGGACGCCCACAATGAGGTGCGGCCGCTTCTTCTTGAGCGAATGGAAGAACTCCAGGCGGTTCAGTATCTTCTGCTCGGCGTTGTCGCGGATGGAGCAGGTGTTCATGAACACCGCGTCGGCCTCGTCCAACGTTTCAGCCATATTGTACCCTGCCATCTGCATCACAGAAGCAATCACTTCACTGTCGGCCACGTTCATCTGGCAGCCGTACGTCTCGATAAACAGTTTCTTTTCGCTGTCGGTAGTTGCAGATTTAAAGTCTGCTCCCATCTTCTTTTCCATATAATATAGGTATAATCGTTAATTCAAGCGGCAAAGATAGTGCAAACCGGGGGAAGTACAAAAATGGAGACATAGTTTTCAGCGCTTTACCCCTTCCCTGCCATCCCTCAAGACATCCGACACCAACCCGCGCCCGACGACCTCCCCGACGGCAACTTTCCTGACGAAGCCTCCGGCTCCCCAGTTGCCCGAATCATTCTCCCCAACTGCAAAATAACTTTTTCCCCATTGGAGAAAAATCTGAAACTGCTCCAAACCACCTGTCCGTGTGCCCACACAAGCCGATTTACCCCACTATTCCTCCTTAAAAAGTTAATTATCATTAAACGAATGAACAATAATGAAAATGCATTTGGATGTATTCGACAAAATTTACATTTTTGTACTTGAAAAAAAACATTAGATTTTTTCATAGTTAAGGTTTAGGTTAAAAAAATAAGGGGAGCTGTGAAGCTGCCCTTTTTTATTGCCGTTTTTATTGGCTACAATCAGATTATTTGGTTACCTTTGGCGGTGGAATAAACACAACCTGAGTATGGAAGACATCTTAAAGTTTCTGCTGGTGGCAGGCATCATCATCATCGGTTTCGTCAGACAAGCCAGGAAGGAAGCCCGGCATGCGGCCTCTCCTTCCACGGACGAAAACGACATGCCCTTTCCCCACGAAACCCGTCCGCTTCCAGAAAACTGGGAAGGAATCCCCATCCCTCCCCCTGCTCCACAACCCAAACCGACACAATCCAAAGGCAACAAACGCAAACAGGCGCCCCAGCCCTTCATCCCGAAAGGCCGTGCAGACAACGACCTTCACCGAAGCACACACCCCGACGGGCGCAAACAGACGGAACACCCGACCGAACCTGAAAACACCGCCGCCGATATCGACATCCGGTCGGCCGAAGAAGTACGCCGGGGCATCATCTGGGCAGAAATATTGAAAAGGAAATACTAAAACAACATTTTAAAGATAGTAACGATAAAGAATTATGGCATTCAATTACATCTCAGCAGAAGAAGCTGCAAGCCTGATCAAACATGGCTACAACATTGGTTTGAGCGGATTTACTCCCGCAGGAACTGCAAAGGCAGTCACACACGCCCTGGCCGGCATTGCCGAAGCCGAGCATGCTAAAGGAAACCCCTTCCAGGTAGGAATCTTCACCGGCGCATCGACCGGCGACGCCTGCGACGGCATCCTCTCGCGCGTGAAAGCCATCCGCTACCGTGCTCCCTATACCACCAACAAAGACTTCCGTACGGCCGTCAACAACGGCGAAATCGCCTACAACGACATCCACCTCTCACAGATGGCACAGGAACTGCGCTACGGATTCATGGGCAAAGTGGACGTAGCCATTATCGAAGCCTGCGAACTGACCGAGGACGGTAAAATCTACCTGACGGCTGCCGGCGGTATCTCGCCCACCATCTGCCGCCTGGCCGACAAAATCATCGTCGAACTGAACGCCGCCCACAGCAAGGCTGCCATGGGTCTGCACGACGTGTACGAACCCCTCGACCCGCCTTACCGTCGCGAGATTCCCATCACCAAGCCCAACGACCGCATCGGCCTGCCCTACATCCAGGTAGACCCGAAGAAGATTGTAGGCGTGGTAGAGACCAACTGGCCCGATGAAGCCCGCTCGTTCTCGGCTGCCGACCCCGTGACCGACAAGATCGGACAGAACGTGGCCGACTTCCTGGTACACGACATGAAGCGCGGCATCATCCCGCAGAGCTTCCTGCCCCTGCAGAGCGGTGTGGGCAACATCGCCAACGCCGTACTGGGCGCCCTGGGACGCGACACCACCATCCCCGCTTTCGATGTCTACACGGAAGTGATTCAGAACTCTGTCATCGGCCTCATCCGCGACGGCCGCGTGAAGTTCGCTTCCGGCTGTTCGCTCACCGTGACCAACGACTGCCTGCAGGGCGTATACGATGACATGGACTTCTTCCGCGACAAGCTGGTACTCCGCCCGTCGGAAATCTCCAACAGCCCCGAGGTGATCCGCCGCCTGGGTGTCATCTCCATCAACACCGCCATCGAGGCCGACATCTACGGCAACGTCAACTCCACCCACATCGGCGGTACCAAGATGATGAACGGCATCGGCGGCAGCGGCGACTTTACCCGCAACGCCTATATCTCGATTTTCACCTGTCCGTCCGTTACGAAGGAAGGCAAAATCAGCGCCATCGTGCCGATGGTATCGCACGCCGACCACAGCGAACACGACGTCAACATCATCGTCACCGAACAGGGTGTGGCCGACCTGCGTGGCAAGAGCCCGAAGGAACGTGCACAGCTCATCATCGAGAACTGCGTTCACCCCGACTACAAGAACATCCTGTGGGATTACCTGAAGCTGACCGACGGCAAGTCGCAGACTCCGCACGCCATCCGTGCCGCACTGGGCCTGCACGCCGAACTGGCCAAGAGCGGCGACATGCGCAACGTGGACTGGGCACAATATAAGTAATGAGTAACAGGCCGAAGCTACAGGCAGACAAACACTATCTGTAGCTTTGGCCTATATTTTTATAACTTTTTTCAAGCAAACGCTTGTATTTCCAAATAAAATGCATACATTTGCCCTCGTTAAACAATAAAACGTAACAAAAGATGATTATCAACCTGCATAAATATTGGTGGTGGCAACCGTTACAACTTACATACAGTCGTAAAGGGGGCAACACTCGTATTTGCAGTCATTGATACCACCGCTTCCAGGTTCCAGACGGGACAAGGACAGACGGAAGGACAAGAAAAAGAAAAGAGCTTCGCCGCAACTTGCGACGGAGCTCTTTTCTTTTTATCACAACCCCAGAAACAATAACCTCAAAATACATTGCAACAATGAACTACTCAATCGATTCAAACGGCTACTACGGTGAGTTCGGCGGAGCTTACATCCCCGAGATACTGCACCGCTGCGTCAGCCAGCTGCAGGAAGCCTGCCGCACCATCCTGCCCAGCGATGATTTCAAACGCGAATTCGAAGACCTGCTGAAACACTACGTTGGACGTCCTTCCCCCCTCTATCACGCCAAACGCCTGTCCGAGAAATATGGTTGCAAGGTCTACCTCAAGCGCGAAGACCTGAACCACACCGGTGCCCACAAGATCAACAACGCCGTGGGGCAGATACTGCTGGCCCGCCGCATGGGTAAAAGCCGCATCATTGCCGAGACCGGTGCCGGACAGCACGGTGTAGCCGCCGCCACCGTCTGTGCCCTGGCCGGCATGGAGTGCCTGGTCTTCATGGGAAAGACCGACATCGAACGCCAGCACGTCAACGTGGAAAAGATGAAGATGCTGGGAGCAGAGGTTGTACCCGTCACCTCGGGCAACGCCACCCTGAAGGATGCCACCAACGAAGCCATCCGCTACTGGTGCTGCCACCCGGACGACACCTACTACCTGATAGGTTCTACCGTGGGCCCGCACCCCTATCCGCAACTGGTGGCCCACCTGCAGTCAGTCATCGGTGAGGAGATTGCCCGTCAGCTGACCGAACTCGAAGGCCGCGAACATCCCGACCACCTGATAGCCTGCGTGGGCGGAGGCAGCAATGCTGCCGGTACCCTGCTACGGTTCCTGGACGACCCACGGGTACACATCGTACTGGCCGAAGCAGGCGGACTGGGTGTAGATTCTGGCAAAACGGCAGCCACCCTAGCACTGGGACGTGTGGGCATCCTGCACGGCGCACGCACCTATGTCATTCAGAATGAAGACGGACAGGTAACGGAGCCTTACTCCATCTCCGCCGGACTGGACTATCCGGGCATCGGCCCCCTGCACGCCCATCTGGCTGCCACCAAACGGGCCGAAGTCCTGGCCATCAACGACAACGAAGCCTTGCGCGCCGCCTACGAACTGACCCGTCTGGAGGGCATCATCCCCGCACTGGAAAGCGCCCACGCACTGGCTGTGCTTCCTCACCTACAAGCACGTCCCGACGATGTAGTAGTCATCACTGTATCGGGCCGCGGAGACAAAGACATGGACACTTATCTGAAACATCAAACTGAATTTAACTTATGACTTACCATTATACTACCCAACTGCGCACCCTGCCGGGCGACATCCACACTCCAGTGAGCACGTACCTGAAACTGCGCGACCTCTTCCCGCAAAGTGCCCTCATGGAGAGCTCTGATTACCATGGAGGCGAGAACGGCCGCTCCTTCATCGGCCTGTGTCCCATCGCTTCCATCAGCATCGGTCATGGAACAGTAGTGACCCGCCTGCCCGACGGTTCGCGGCAACAAAACAGTTTGGAATCCGAAGGAGGGATGGCGGCAGCCCTGGACCATTTTCTGGCCCGCTTCCACGTCACAGGCGAAGGAAGCCGTTACTGCGGCCTCTACGGTTATACATCGTTCAACGCCGTCCGCTACCTCGAAGGCATTGCCGTGAAGGACAGCCGGCAGGAACGGAACGATGCCCCCGACGCACTCTACATCCTCTACCGCTACCTCATCGTATTCAACGACTTCCGCCACGAACTGATGCTCATCGAGATGCTGGCCGAAGGCGAGACCAGTAACCTCAACCAGGTGCAGAAGGCGGTGATGAACCGCAACTTCCCCACCTACGGCTTCCGTCCCACGGGAGAAGTTACTTCGACCCTGACCGATGACGAACACCGCGCCAACATCCGTCAGGGCATTGCCCATTGCCTGCGGGGCGACGTGTTCCAGATAGTATTGTCACGCCGTTTCGAGCAACATTTCGAAGGCGATGACTTCAACCTGTACCGTGCGCTACGCAGTGTCAATCCTTCACCTTACCTTTTCTATTTCGACTTCGGCGGATTCCGCATCTTCGGCTCTTCGCCCGAGACGCACTGCCGCATTGCCGACGGACGGGCCTACATCGACCCCATAGCCGGTACCACCCGACGCACCGGTAACCGCGAGGAAGACGAAGCCGCTACCCGCCGCCTGCTGGACGACCCCAAGGAGAACGCCGAACACGTGATGCTGGTAGACCTGGCACGAAACGACCTGGCACGAAACTGCACCGATGTGCGTGTAGACTTCTTCCGCGAACCGCAGTTCTACAGCCACGTCATCCACCTGGTGAGCCGCGTCAGCGGCGACCTGCGACCGGGAGCCGGAGCCGTGAAGACTTTTCTCGATACCTTCCCGGCCGGTACGCTGAGCGGCGCTCCCAAGGTGCGGGCCATGCAGCTCATCAGCGAACTGGAACCGCACAACCGCGGCGCCTACGGCGGATGCATCGGCTTCATCGGCCTGGACGGATCGCTCAACCAGGCCATTACCATCCGGACCTTCGTGAGCCGCAACAGTGTGCTGTGGTTCCAGGCAGGCGGAGGTATCGTAGCCAAGAGCAATGTGGAGAACGAGCTCCAGGAAGTGAACAACAAGCTGGCCGCCCTGCGCCGCGCCATCGAGCTGGCACAGGATTTTTAAATAAGAGGAGGAATACACATGGGAAAAGACATTCTGACAACCATCATCGAACACAAACGGGCGGAAGTGGAAACACAGAAACAGCTGCAGCCTGCCGGCAAGCTGACGGAAATCATCGGCCAACGCAACCCGCAGTCTGCCCGCCACAGCCTGAAACAAGCGCTGGCCGCCTCAACGACAGGCATCATTGCCGAATTCAAGCGCCGTTCACCCTCAAAAGGATGGATAAACCGCGAAGCAAAACCCGAAGAAGTCATACCCCAGTACGAAGCAGCCGGGGCTTCCGTCCTGTCCATCCTGACAGACGAGGCTTTCTTTGCCGGCACGCTGGACGACCTCACCGTGGCGCGCCCGCTGACCGGTCTACCCATTCTGCGCAAGGATTTCGTCATTGATTCCTATCAGCTGCTGCAAGCCCGAGCCGCAGGGGCCGATGCCGTACTGCTCATCGCGGCCTGTCTGGAATTTACGCAATGCATGGCGCTGGCCGAAGAAGCCCACCACTTGGGACTGGAAGTATTGCTCGAACTGCACAGCCCGGACGAACTCGGTTACGTCGCCTGTGCCCCCGACCTCGTGGGAGTGAACAACCGCAGCCTGGGTACCTTCCACACCGATGCCTCGCATGCCCTTACCCTGGCCGATGCCTTGACAAAGGCTACAGAAAGTCTGCCCCAACGCCCGTTGCTCGTAGCCGAGAGCGGCATTCATGACCCTTAAACCGCCTGTCTGCTACGCAACCACGGCTATCGTGGCCTGCTCATCGGCGAACGCTTCATGCGAGGCGACCGGCCCGGACAGGAGCTGCATACATTCATCCAACAAATGTCTAACCTCCCTACTCCGTCAGCCTTATGAACCTGTTGATCAAAGTATGCGGCATGACCGACGGCGACAACATCCGCCAAGTCGAAGCCCTGGGTGTGGACTACATCGGACTGGTGTTCTATCCCCGTTCGCCGCGCTTCGTCTACCAGATGCCCAGCTACCTGCCCCAGCAAGCCCGCCCCGTAGGCGTCTTCGTCAACGAAAGCAAAGAAACCGTACTGACGTATGCCGACCGTTTCGGACTGGACTGCGTACAACTGCACGGCGACGAGTCGCCCCTGTACTGCCGCGCGCTGCGCGAAGGACACGGACTGACCGTCATCAAGGCTTTCCACCTGGCTACTCCCCGCGACCTGGCTGCCACCGACGACTATCACGGTGTCTGCGACTACTTCCTGTTCGAGAGCAAGACTCCCCAACGGGGTGGTACCGGCCGGCAGTTCGACTGGACCTTGCTGAACCGCTACACCGGACAGACACCTTTCTTCCTGAGCGGAGGACTCAACGCAGGCAGCGCACGGGCCATCCGGCAGTTCCGCCATCCGCAACTGGCCGGCATCGACCTCAACAGCCGCTTCGAGACATCGCCCGGCATAAAAGATGTGGAAAGAATCCGCCTCTTCCTCAAAGAACTGAAAGAATACCATTAATCATTTTATTACCATCATTGACAATGACACATATCGCTATCATAGACAACTACGACTCGTTCACCTACAATCTGGTGCAACTGGTCGAACAGGCTGGCGCCCGGGTCACCGTGCTCCGCAACGACCGTTTCGCCCTGCCCGACCTCGCAGCCTACGACAAGCTGCTGCTCTCGCCCGGTCCCGGCATCCCGCAGGAAGCCGGACTGCTGATGCCCGTCATCCGTACCTATGCCGCGACCAAACCCATCTTGGGCGTCTGTCTGGGCGAACAGGCCATCGGCGAGGCTTTCGGCGCACGGCTGTGCAACCTCTCCGACGTGTTCCACGGCGTGCAGACCGAAATCAGCCTCGACGGTCCCGACACGGCCGACGACTACCTCTTCGACGGTCTGCCCCGCCGCCTGACCGTGGGCCGCTACCACTCGTGGGTCGTCAGCCGCGAGGGCCTGCCGGACACGCTGGCCGTCACCGCCGTGAGCGACGAAGGCCTCATCATGGGCCTGCGCCACCGCACGCTGGACGTGCACGGCATCCAGTTCCACCCCGAATCGGTACTGACACCCCTGGGCGAGCGCATCATCCAGAATTGGATAAATCATTAACCACTAACCATCAACCACTCATGAAACAGATACTTTCCCGACTCTTCAACCACGAGCACCTGAGCGAGGCCGAGGCCCGCCAGCTGCTGCTCGACATCACGGCCGGCCGCTACCCCGACGCACAGGTGGCTGCCCTGCTGACGGCCTTCTGCATGCGCGACATCACCGTGGACGAGCTGACCGGCTTCCGCGAGGCGCTGATGCAGACACGCATACCCATCGACTTCGCCCCCTACCGCCCCATCGACATCGTGGGCACGGGGGGCGACGGCAAGAACACGTTCAACATCTCCACCTGCGCCTGCTTCGTCGTGGCAGGCGCGGGCTACAAGGTGGCCAAGCACGGCAACTATGGCGCCACGTCGGTGAGCGGTGCCAGCGACGTCATCGAGGAGCACGGCATCCGCTTCACCGCCGACCCCGACACCCTGCGACGCAGCATGGACGAATGCAACCTGGCCTACCTGCATGCACAGCTCTTCAACCCCGCCATGAAATCGGTGGCCGCCGTGCGCAAGTCGCTGGGCGTGCGCACCCTGTTCAACCTGCTGGGCCCCCTCGTCAACCCCTGCCGCCCGGCCTACCAGCTGCTGGGTGTCAGCCAGTTGTCGCTGATGCGCCTCTACACCTATGTATTCTGCAAGGCGGGCATCGAGTTTGCCGTGGTCAACAGCCTCGACAACTACGACGAAATCTCCCTGACCGACGAGTTCAAGGTGATGACCCGCCGCGACGAGCGCATCTACCGCCCGCAGGAGCTGGGCTTCGACCCCGCCCGCCCCACCGACCTGCAAGGGGGCCGGAACCGCGAGGACGCGAGCCGCATCTTCGACGCCGTACTCACCAACCGCGCCACGCCGGCCCAGAAGCACTGCGTGCTGGTGAACGCCGCCTTCGCCATCCAGCTCATGGAGCCGGACAAGGAGATAGGCGAGTGCATCGACATCGCCCGCCGTTCGCTGGAAAGCGGGCAAGCGCTCAAGACACTGAAGAAATTCATTGAAATAAACCGATAGACAAGAAAACCATGAACCGTATAGACCAACTTTTCCAGACCAAGAGCAGCCGCATCCTCTCCATCTACTTCTGTGCCGGCTGCCCCACCCCCGACGGCACCGCCGCCACTATCCAGGCCCTGCAGGACGCAGGTGTGGACATGATCGAGATAGGCATCCCCTTCAGCGACCCCCTGGCCGACGGCCCCGTCATCCAGCAGGCTGCCACTACCGCCCTGCGGGGCGGCATGAGCCTGCGCCGCCTCTTCGACCAGCTGGCCGACATCCGCCGCACGGTACACATCCCCCTGCTGCTGATGGGCTACCTCAACCCCATCCTCCAGTTCGGCTTCGAAGCCTTCTGCCAGCACTGCCGGGCGTGCGGCATCGACGGCCTCATCATCCCCGACCTGCCCCTGCGCGAATACCGCGAGCACTACCAGGCCACGGCCGAACGCTACGGCCTGCACGTGGTGATGCTCGTCACGCCCGAGACGAGCGACGAACGGGTGCGCGAGATAGACCGGCACACGGGAGGCTTCATCTACATGGTGTCGTCGGCAGCCGTGACGGGAGCCCAACGCTCGTTCGACGAGCAGAAGCAGGCCTACTTCCGCCGCATCGACAGCCTGGGACTGAAGCACCCGCGGCTGGTGGGCTTTGGCATCTCCAACAAGGCCACGTTCGAGGCGGCCTGCGGGGCCTCGTCGGGCGCCATCATCGGCAGCCGGTTCGTCACCCTGCTCAGCGAGGCCGGGGGCGACGCGGCTCTGGCCATCGCCCGGCTGAAGGAAGCGTTGACAAAGGATTAGTTATTATTTCTTGATAGAAGCCTTTACCACCTCCAAGCACACGGCATCCTGAAAGGCCCGTGCCTGGCGACCCGAAAGCACGTTCTGCGTCATGATGGCAAAAGCTACCCAATGCCCCTCAGTGGTCTTCAGATAACCCGCCAGTGCATTGATACCCGTATAGGAGCCGGTCTTGGCATGCACCTGCCGGAAGGCGGGCGTGCCGTAGCCCATGCGGTACTTCAGCGTGCCGTCCACCCCGCTCACGGGCAAGGCCTTGTAGAGCGGCGAGAAGATGTCGCTGCGCGAATAGGCATAGCGGAGCATGGCCACCAGCAGCTCGGGCGAGAGGTAGTCGTAGTGCGACAGGCCGCACCCGTCGGCCAGGCTGTAGTGCTTCGGGTTCAGCCCTATCCGCTTGATCAAGGCCCGCATGGCGTCCAGCCCGTCACGGGCCGACACCCGCTTCTTGCCGCCCGTAGCCAGCACGCCCGCCCGGCAGAGCATGGCTTCGGCGTTCAGGTTGTCGCTCTCCTTGAGCATCTCGTCGAGCACGGCCTGCAGAGGCGTCTCGTGTGTGGCCAGCTTCGTACACGCCGCCGTGCGGGGCAGGTCGCCGAAGCAGTAGGCCGCTTCGATGCCCGCCCGGCTGCTGTCTGTGACGGCCGTACAGCGGATACCCGCCTCCATCAGCCGCTCCACAAAGACGTGCATGAACATGCGGCCGGAGTCGAACAGGCTGAACGAACGGCCTTCCACCGTCTGTACATTGCCTTGCAGGCTGATGCGGTTGCCGTTCTCCATCCAGTTGCGCGCCACGCGCAGCGGCCCCGCGGCGGGCCAGTGGCTGCGCGTGTGGTTCTCTATCGTATAATAAGAGGAAGATGGATTGCCCATGACCAGCGCCGAGAGCCCCCGCTCGTCGGGCACGATGGACAGCTGGAGCACACCCTTGTTCAGCATCAGCGGCGAGAGGTAGGGCTGATAGGGCGCCGGAGCGTCGTCCCACAGCCAGCCCGAGCCCCAGTAGAGCGAGTCCTTCATCGACACGTCGCCCACGATACGGCCGTCCACCACGCGGATGCCCCGCCGCGTCAGGCCGCCGATGAGCTCCTCCAGGTCGTCCGTGTCGAACTCGGGGTCGAAGCCGCCCACCACGTAGAGATCGCCCCGCAGCGTGTCGCCCGCCACGCGGCCCGTGGTCCACAGCTCCGTGCGGAACGGCTCCATGGCCCCCGGCTGGGCCAGCGTCGTGATGGCCGTCATCACCTTCATGGTCGAGGCGGGGCGCGACAGCTTGTCGGCCTGGTGTTCGTAGAGCGTGCGCCCGGCCGAGAGGTCGTAGATGCAGATACCCGCCGCGGCGCCCCGTGGCAGACTGTGCTTTACGATTGTGTCGAGGCGGGCGCTCAGCAGGCTGTCGGCCGGCTGCGGCGACTGTCCCCGCAGGCCGGCGGGGCCGGCAAGGAGCAGCAGGGAGAGCAGGAGGATGGTCTTCATCAGAGTCATGCGTATCGTGTGTGTAGGGTTACGGCTGCAAAGATAGGCAAAACCGCCCGTCCGCCCAGCCCGAGGCGCACAAAAAAAAAAGAAGGGGGGATGCCTTTCACAGACACCCCCCCCTGCGTCATCCCGGCATCCGGGCCGGGCCCGTGAATGCCGCCCGCCCCGGCGGACACCGGTACAGCGGACGGACACTCACAGCGGATACATAACTCACAAGGGACTTATAACTTTTCCCGGCCCGCCCCTTACAGCGGGTTCCCGCTCTGGCCGCCGCCTTCGCCGTCGTCGCCGCCGGGCTCGGTGCCGCCGCCGCCGGGCGTGGTGATGTTCTTGGCCTTCTTGTAGGCGTCGAGCGAGGCATAGTTCACGTCGCCGTCCAGCACGCCGCCGTTCTCGAACTGGATGGCGCCGATCACCGCCTCGCGGAACTCCCTGCTGGGCGTGAAGAGGATGCGCGGCTCCTTGATCATGGCCGAGGCGTTGTATTTCGTGATGTCTTCCACGCCGTCGCTCTTGAAGGTGATGCGCAGCGTGCCCAGGTCGCCCACGCGCACCGTGTGGCCCTGCAGCAGCTGCTGGCGGGCATAGTTGCCCAGCAGTTCGAGGGCGGCCTCCATTTCCTTGGGAGCCACGGTGGTGTTCTCGGTGGCGGCGCGCGTCATGGCCTTCACCGTCTGTGCGGCCTCGCTCAGCGGGGAGGCATACCATTTCTTCGGGGAACCTTTCACAAGCGGATTGCTCCGTTGTACCAATTTGTACTTGTACATAATTTTTTATGAATTAAAAAGTTAGACATATAGCCCCGCCGGGGGCGGGGCCTGTTTATGGTAGTATTGATTATCAGTCACTTACAGACACCCGTGAGTCTCTGCCGGAAACTCTAAGGAGTCATGGCCCGACACTCTAAGGAGTCATGGCCGATAACTCTAAGGAGTCTTGCCCGATGACTCCAGGGAGTCTCTGCGGGCGGCTTCGGGGTGTAGGCGGCGTGTAAAGAGGTTTTACCGTCCGCCGCGCGCCCCGAGGCCGTGAGGGGTCATTTTATATAGGCCTGGACACCATAGTTCTCCGCCCAACCTCGATTATCGAGCCACATCGTTGTGTACTGTTCCTCCGTCATGTACAGAGACAAGACATGTACGCCACTTGGCAATTCTTGCTTGCCGCACCTCAGCTTGTTCAGCGCCGGCAGCATGCTGATGTCCAGCTCGGTCAGCTTGTTCTCGTAACAGTTAAGAAGGCTCAGCGAGGTCAGTCCGGCGAGGTTCAGCGAGGTCAGCTGGTTCCTCTCGCAATTGAATTGAGACAGACTGGTCAGCCCGCTGACGTCCAGCTCGGTCAGCTTGTTTTCAGCGCAAGTCAACCTCCACAGATTGCTCAGGCCGGTGACGTTCAGTTCGGTCAGGGCACATCTATCGCAATCCAAGGTTTCCAGCTTGGTCAGCTTACGGACGTCTATCTTGGTCAGATTCAGGTTGCCTGAGCAGTTCAAAGATTTCAGGTTGGAATAAACCTCGATGCCGGAAAGGTTCTTCAGCCCTTTAGCCGACAAGGTCAGCGATTCTATCTCCTCCAATGCAATAAGATCGAGTTCGCTCAGCGTGACCGAGCCGTCGCCATTGGGGGTTCCCATTCCCTCCGGCAGTATCGCCTGGGAGATGTACGGCCCGAGGTTCTTCGGCGCGCCTATATCGAGGATTTGTCCGGCCTTGAGGGTCACCGGCTTGCGGACGTCCGTGCGTTTGAGGGTGCCGTCATTGTACTCAATGACTAAGCTGAAGCCTCCCGTCAACGTGCAGGGACGCACCACGAAGTAGTAGTCAATCGCAGGTTCGAATGGGCCCGAGAGGTCGATGCGGGAGCTGGAGTCTACGTCGGGGATTAATTCGCCTCTTTCCAGGTTGAGAGACATAGTGCCGGCCAGCACCTCTCCGTTGCGGGCCACCAGGCTGACGGTTTTTACGTCAATCGCGGAGAGTCCTATATAGAACTTCACCAGGGCGCAGGCGTTCTTGAACTGCAGGTTGAGCCCGCCGCCCATGGACACTGCATACGAGATAGCCAGGTTGTTGTCAAAGGATTTCCACTTGGCAGTCTGCTTGGCCGGCAGCTTGATGCGACTCATCTCTCCCACTACCGCATTGTAGGGATAGGCGGCTATGTATATATTGCTCGCATTGGCCTCGCCGGTAAAGGTGGCGCTGCTGCCGTCTATGTCTTTGGCGGTGAACTTGCGCTTGGCTGTATTGTCCCACAGGGCTATCTCGTCACCCTTCGACCAGTGCACGTTGGTACCGCCGGACAGATAGGTGCGGGTCTGCGGCATGTTTGCCGTAAAGGTCATGGGCACGAGCTGTTCGGCTGCGCCGTTCTCCACATTCTCAATGAATTCTTCGTTGCCGCAGGCGGCCAGTATCAGTGCCGCGGCGGCCATTGTAAATATACGTATTGTTTTCATAAGGCATTACCAGGTAAGAGTTTCTATAGTATAAGGATCGTGATTGCCGTTCTTGATGTCCGCCACTTCGACGGCGCAGGTGGCCGTATAGCCTCCGTTCTCGGTGGTGACGGTGATGGTGGCCGTGCCCTTCGCTACGCCCGTCACCTTGCCGCTGGCATCGACGGTGGCCACGGCCGGGTCGCTCGACGTCCAGGTCACATTCTTGTTGTAAGCATTGCCCGGGACTACGGTGGCCGTCAGGGTCTCGCTGGCTCCTACGGCAATCGTAGTGGCGGTCTTGTTGAGCGTTACGCCCGTCACGGATGTGATGACCGTTACCCTGCAGGTGGCTGTCTTGCCTCCGTTCTCGGTAGTGACGGTGATGATGGCCTCGCCTGCTGTTACGCCCGTCACCTTGCCGCTGGCATCTACGGTGGCCACGGCCTCATTGTCCGACGTCCAGGTCACATCCTTGAAGCTGGCATTGGCCGGAGCTACGGTGGCCGTCAGCGTCTGGTCGGTTCCTGTGTAGAGCACGAGCCGGTTCTTGTTGAGCGTCACGCCCGTCACGGGCACGGTAGCCTCTGTCCAGCCTCCCTCCAGGCTCGGTGTCGCGAGGGTGATGTTGCTGTTCTCCTTGAACGCCTTGTTCGCGAAGGTCTTGGTGTAGAGCTTGCCGTCATACTTCACATTAAGCGTGATGTCGGTGCCCGAGACAATGTCTGAGGTAGGCTTGCCGTAGAGGGTGACGGTGCCGTCGTCCTCGCCGATAAAGGTGATGGGACCTTCCTTATATGTCATAGATAATGTCGAAGTATTAAGCTGGGAGAGATATTTCATTCCCTCTACGACAAGTTTCTTCCCCTGGCCCACTCCGGTAAAGGTCATGCGTCCCTGCGGGTGCTGGTTGAGGTTGAGCGTAATGGTGGCCACGCCGTCTTCGTCCACCTCGTAGTTGCCCTCAGTGGTATAGGCCACATCGCCATGCCCGAGGCGCAAGTAGCCATCAGTAGTCATTGTTGCTCTTTCCGCATAGAATCCTATAAAGGAATCATAATTCTCGGGGATGGGGGAATTCATCTTGACGGCCCAGCTGCCGCCGGTATAGGTGGCTGTATTTTTGAGGGCTCCCTGAACCCCAAAATAAACCACGTCTCCCTCTTCCCATCCGCTCTTGGGGGCACGGGTCTCCGCATCGCCTTCGTAGCCGCCGCGGGTGACGTTGAAGATAAACTTGGTGGGGGTGATGCCCTGCTGCGGTGCAGATTCCGGCACGATGTCGTCCTTGCTGCACGCTGCTGCGGCAAGGCAAAGGCTTGCGGCGGCCATCCACCGCAGAGTCTTATATATAATATTGTGTTTCATATTACAGTCTTTTAATTAAACAGTTTATTTACCAATTTTCCTCCTCACCGTATCCGCCGTAGTCGATGCTGGCCTGGTCGTCCTTGACGGTTACCGTGCAGGTGGCTGTCTTGCCGCCGTCTTCGGTGGTGACGGTGATGGTGGCTGTGCCCTTCGCTACGCCCGTCACCTTGCCGCTGGCATCAACGGTGGC